>Ga0308157_10000281_pt1 | contig 190973 bp, 163 predicted proteins | sample PhyBR1_FD_201035 | JGI IMG/M metagenome (GOLD analysis project Ga0308157, IMG submission 201035) | Phyllosphere microbial communities from UC Gill Tract Community Farm, Albany, California, United States - DLSLB.R1 | ecosystem: Host-associated > Plants > Phyllosphere > Unclassified | place... | reverse complement strand
GGACCTGCGCTTCCATTTCGCGCGCGGTCAAGCCGCCACACAACTGGATGATGCGGTCGGCCAGGGTGGACTTGCCGTGGTCGACGTGGGCGATGATGGAGAAGTTGCGGATCATCCGCATTGAATCGTGTGACATAGGTGGCGGCGGCGGCGCTGCGTCGTCAGGATAACGGGGCATTATCGCATGCCGGCCCCTGCCCCCGCACAGGGGAGAGGTGGCAGCTGAACGAAAGGAGCCGCCCGAAGGCGGCTCCTTTACCTGAAAAGCCAAGCGGGACGGGGCTTACTCCCCGGCGCGGACGGCGACGAAGGCGCTGTTTGCGCCGGCGCGGACCAGCAGCATCACCACATCGCCCTTCTTGTAGGCGGCCAGTTCGCGGTTCAGCGCTGCCACGCTGCCCACCGGGGTACGACCGACCTGCAGCACCACCATGCCCGGCGACAACCGGGCTTCGCGGGCAGCCTGGCTCTTTACGCCGGTGATGCGCACGCCCTCGCCCGCGTCCAGGCCGAGCTGGCTGCGCTCGGCCGCACTCAGGTCCGCCACATCCAGGCCCAGCAGGGCGTTGGCGCCTGCCGCCGGCTTGGCCGGTCCGGCATCGGCCGCAGCAGAGCCCGGACGGGCGGCGTCTTCGGCCAGTTCGGTCAAGGTCACGGTGATCTCCCGCGGCTTGCCATCGCGCAGGATGCCCATGCGCACGCGGCTGCCCGGCGGCATTGCGCCGATCATCGGCGGCAGCTCGCTGGCATCGTTGATCTCGGTGCCGTTGACCGAACGGATCACGTCGCCCACCTCGATGCCGGCCTTGGCAGCCGAACTATCGGGAACCATCTGGTTCACCAACGCGCCGCGGCTGTCCGGCAACTTCAAGCCCTCGGCAGCATCGCCGGTGACGGGCGCAACCATCACCCCCAGCTGACCCCGGCTGACCTTGCCGGTCTTCTTGATCTGGTCCACGGCGCCCATTGCCAGGTCGATCGGGATCGCGAAGCTGATGCCCATGTAGCCGCCGGACGCCGAGAAGATCTGGGAGTTGATGCCCACCACCTCACCACGCGTATTCAGCAAAGGACCACCGGAGTTGCCCTGGTTGATTGCCACGTCGGTCTGGATGAACGGTACATAGCGCTGATCGGCATAGGGGTTGTTGCGCCCTGTGGCACTGACGATGCCGGCGGTCACCGAATGGTCCAGGCCGAACGGCGAGCCGATCGCCACCACCCACTGGCCGGGCTTGAGCGTATTGGAGTCGCCCACGCGCACAGTCGGCAGGTTCTTGCCGTCGATCTTCAGCAGGGCGACGTCGTACTGGGCATCGCTGCCCACCACCTTGGCGGTGAATTCGCGGCGATCGCTGAGCTTGACCTTGACCGAGTCGGCGCCATCCACGACATGATGGTTGGTCAGCACATAGCCGTCATTTGAAATGATGAAGCCCGAGCCGGCGCTACGGCCACGCGGCCCGCGGTCCGGCCCCTGCTGCTGGCCAGGGCCACCCGGCATCTGGAAGTCCGGCCCGAAAAAGCGACGGAAAAACTCCGGCATCTCGTCCATGTCCGGACCGTTGGCGGCGCGCGCGGAAGGTTTGGCGCCAATGACCGCCTCGATATTGACCACACCGGGGCCGACCTGGTCGACCAACTGGGTGAAGTCGGGCAGGCCCTGCACCAGCTGCGGCGCCGACGCGGCCGGCCGGGCGGCGGCGACCTGTTCGGTCGCTGCCTCGGGTGCGGCGGTCTGCGCGCAGGCCACCAGCGGCAAGGTCATCGCCAACAGGCCAAATACCTGCTTGTGGATACGGTGAGTCATCAGCTTCGAGCCTCCAATTCATACAAAGCGGGAAGGAGCACCCTCGCCCGTCGCGGCGCAATGGCCGCGCAGGCTGGGAGTCGGGGCAGAACCGGCTGGCGCGAAGCGGCCAACCGGCAGTCAGGGATCACGGACGCGGCGACAGCCGCGGCAAGCCAGGCTCATCGGCGCCCTGCGCCGGCAACCGTGGTTCAAACGGATAGAACGTGGCGCTGCCGGCGGATTCCTGCGTGGGGAAACTGGCGTTGAGCGTGCCTTGGGACAGCCCCGGCGCCATCGACGAGCGCGGCCATGGGCGTGCGTGCAGCACCGCCGCGCCATTGGCGAATGGGTCCTGCCGCAGCGCTGGCGTGGTTGGCAACATGGGCGCTGCGGCGATCGCACGCTGGGGTTCGGCATTGCGGGACGCGCCCGCGCGCGCCGCCTGCTGTGTGCGGGTGGCACTGCCACGGCGGGCATTGCCGTCCTGCCGGCGAGCAGCGGCAGCGGCCGGGGCTGCGGCGACCAGCGCCGCGATATCGCCCGCATCGGCAGTAACCGGGGCCGCAGGCGCGGTCGCGGGGGTCGGTAGCTTGACTTCGGCGGTACTGGCGATCACCGGGGCGGGCGCGGCGGTATCCGGCAACTGCTCGCGGGCCATGAACAATGCCACTGCTGCCACCGACGCGGCCAAAGCAGCACCCCCGCCCCAACGCCGCCAACCACTACGCGCAGTTGCCTTGACCGGCGCAGCGATGGTCACCGGGCCGTGCTCGGCGGCATCGGCACTGATCGCGGCATGCACACGCGCAGTGAAATCCAACGGCGCCGGCGCGCAGGCCTGGCCCCGCATCACATCGCCCAGCAGTTGCCAACGCTCCTGGCAACTGGACAGTTCAGCATCGTGTTCCAACCGGCGCAGCATGAAGCGCGCCTCGTCTGCGGCCAGCGCACCATCCACCAGCGCCGACAGCTGCTGGCGGTAATGCAGTTCGAACTTGTCGGGGGCGGTGTCGTTCATACCCGGGATGTGACCTTGGTTGCTCATACGCGGCTCCGCTCACGGGTAGCGCTGGCGGTGTCCAGCAAGGGCCGCAACTGGGCGTCGATGGCCTCGCGGGCACGGAAGATCCGCGACCGCACCGTGCCGATTGGACAACCCATTTTCTGCGCGATTTCCTCGTAACTCATGCCTTCCACCTCTCGCAACGTAATGGCTGAGCGCAGCTCTTCAGGCAACGCATCAACCGCCTTCATCACGGTTTGTTCCAGTTCCTGGCGCATCAACTCGCGCTCGGGCGTGTCGGTATCACGCAAACGGGTGCCACTGTCGAACTGCTCGGCATCACCGATTTCAATGTCATCGGTGGGCGGGCGCCGGTTGTGTGCTGCCAGATAATTTTTTGCGGTATTCACTGCGATCCGATGCAACCAGGTATAGAACTGGGCGTCGCCACGGAAACTGCCGATCGCGCGATAAGCGCGGACGAAAGTGTCCTGGGCCACGTCCTGACATTCACTCCAGTCGGCGATGTAGCGCCCGATCAGCGCAATGATCCGATGCTGGTACTTGCGTACCAGGACATCGAACGCTGCGCTTTCGCCGCGCTGCACACGCCGGACCAGTTCCAGGTCCAGCTCCTGCGGTGTTTCAACCTCGGCCATAACGGGCCGCACTCCTGTCAGCCCAACCGACGTCGGGCAATGAGACCGCTGTTCGCGGCAAAAGTTCAGTCCCCTCCGAAAAGGGGCCGCACCGGCTTTTAACTCCCATTCGGTTAGCCTGCCGGGACCGGCTGGCGCCTCGAATGCATCACATCCCAAAGCATTGGGATTTGACGCCGGGGAAACAACCTCTGGATCATAGCGGTCTTCTCCATACACAACCGGATGGAACGTCCCATGCTTTCAGGCTTCGATGGGCTCCGCTTCAATCATTGGCACACCGAACTGCGCGAAGACGGCGTGGCTGTGCTCAGCCTCGACCGCAAAGACAGCCCGGTCAATGCCATGTCGCAGGACGTGCTGCTGGAACTGGGCGACATCATCGAGCGCCTGGCCATCGACCCGCCCAAGGGCGTGGTGGTGCGCTCGACCAAGGCCGCCGGCTTCATCGCGGGCGCCGATCTGAAGGAATTCCAGGAATTCGACCGCCGCGGCACCGTCAACGACGCCATCCGTCGCGGTCAGAGCGTCTACCAGAAGCTGGCCGAGCTGCCCTGCCCGACCGTGGCCGCGATACACGGCCACTGCCTGGGTGGCGGCACCGAGCTGGCCCTGGCCTGCCGTTACCGCGTGGCGTCCAACGATCCATCCACACGCATCGGCCTGCCGGAAACCCAGTTGGGCATCTTCCCGGGTTGGGGCGGCAGCTCGCGCCTGCCGCAGCTGGTGGGCGCGCCGGCGGCGATGGACATGATGCTGACCGGCCGCACCCTGTCGGCATCGGCCGCCCGCGGCATCGGACTGGTCGACAAGGTTGCCGCCCCGGCGGTGCTGCTGGATGCAGCCGTGGCCCTGGTACAGACCGGGGTGACCCGACCGTTCAAGCAACGCGCCACAGCCTGGGCCACCAACACCTTTCTCGCGCGCAAGATCCTGGCCCCGCAGATGGCCAAGCAGGTCGCGCGCAAAGCCAAGAAAGACCAGTACCCGGCGCCGTACGCACTGATCAGCACCTGGGAGCGCACCGGCGGTAGCCCGATCCAGAAGCGCCTGGATGCCGAGCGCCGCGCCGTGGTCAAGCTGGCCAGCAGCCCGACCGCACGCAACCTGATCCGCATCTTCTTCCTGACCGAGCGGCTCAAGGGCCTGGGCGGCAAGGACTCGGGCATCAAGCACGTGCACGTGGTGGGTGCCGGCGTGATGGGCGGCGATATCGCCGCCTGGGCCGCCTACAAGGGATTCACCGTAACCCTGCAGGACCGCGAGCAGCGCTTCATCGACCCGGCCATGACCCGCGCCCAGGCACTGTTCGACAAGAAGGTGCGTGACGAGAGCAAGCGCCCGGAAGTGGCCGCACGCCTGAAGGCCGACCTGGCTGGCGACGGCGTAGCCCAGGCCGACCTGGTGATCGAGGCCATCATCGAGAACCCGGAAGCCAAGCGTGAGCTGTACCAGACGCTGGAGCCGAAGATGAAGGCCGACGCGCTGCTGACCACCAACACCTCCTCGATCCCGCTGGTCGAACTGCGTGACCACATCCAGCGCCCGGCGCAGTTTGCCGGCCTGCACTACTTCAACCCGGTGGCACAGATGCCGCTGGTGGAAATCATCCACCACGACGGCATGGCGCAAGAGACCGAGAAGCGCCTGGCCGCGTTCTGCAAGGCACTGGGCAAGTTCCCGGTCCCGGTTGCCGGCACCCCGGGCTTCCTGGTCAACCGCGTGCTGTTCCCGTACATGCTGGAAGCCGCAACCGCCTACGCCGAAGGCATCCCCGGCCCGGTGATCGACAAGGCGGCGGTCAAGTTCGGCATGCCGATGGGCCCGATCGAACTGCTGGATACGGTCGGCCTGGACGTGGCCGCTGGCGTCGGCAAGGAACTGGCGCCGTTTCTGGGCCTGCAGATCCCCGCTGCACTGGCGACGGTGGAACAGGGCAAGCGTGGCAAGAAGGATGGCCAGGGCATCTACAAATGGGAGAACGGCCGTGCGGTGAAGCCGGAAGTGGCCAAGGACTACCAGGCGCCGTCGGACCTGGAAGACCGCCTGATCCTGCCCCTGCTCAACGAGGCCGTGGCCTGCCTGCACGATGGCGTGGTGGCCGATGCCGACCTGCTCGATGCCGGCGTGATCTTCGGCACCGGCTTTGCCCCCTTCCGCGGCGGCCCGATCCAGCATATCCGCGCCACCGGCGTTGATGCGCTGGTCGAGAAGCTGAAGACCTTGCAGGCGCGACACGGCGACCGTTTCGCACCGCGCCCGGGCTGGGACATGCCGGTGCTGCGTGAGCCGGTTGCTTGAGTTTTTGAGTACTTGATGGAATGCAAAACGGAGCCGAATGGCTCCGTTTTTTCTTCATGGCTGGGCGCTTTGCGCCCTTGCCCTCCCCCCTCTCCCCAACCCCCGCTACGCGCCCCGGCCCTTGCGCTGGCGCAAGGGCGTTCAACAGGGGCACGAACCGGTGGTTCGTAAACGCCCCTCTTTCACCCCGCAAGGGGAGAGGGGCTTTGAAACGGCAGCTGCAGGCGCGCAAAGCGCGCTACTCAACGGTGCACATGCCCGTGATGCCCTTGATGATCCGGCCCATGCGCATGGCCTTCGTGATCATGGCCATGCTCATCGCCGTCAGCATCCTGCTTGGACTTCACCTCAGCACAATCATCCCCGCAGTGATCAACCTCCACCTGCACCGTCACGTGATCGATATCAAACCGCTCGTGCAGCAGGTCGGCCAACTGCCGGCGCAGCGCATCGGGCTGTTGCCCATCCTCCATCACCACATGCACGGTCAGGGCCGGCGTACTGGATGCCAACGCCCACACATGCAGATCGTGCACACCCGCCACACCCGCATGTCCACGCAGCGCCTGTTCGATGTCAGCCAGCACCACTCCCTTCGGCACGCCTTCCAGCAACACATTGATCGCATCGCGCAGCAACACCCACGTACGCGGCAATACCCACAAGCCGATCAATACGGCAAGGATCGGGTCAACCAGGGTCCAGCCGGTGAAATGGATGATCAGGCCACCGGCGATCACCGCCACCGAACCGAGCATGTCGCTCCACACTTCCAGGTAGGCACCCTTGACGTTCAGGCTCTCGCCGCTGCCGGCACTGAGCAGGCGCATGGCGATCAGATTGACCACCAGGCCGAAGGCAGCCACCCACATCATCCCGGTCGAGGCGATTGCCTGCGGCTGCTGGAAGCGCTGGGCAGCCTCCCAGAGAATGTAGACGCCCACGCCGAACAGCAGCAGGCCATTGACCACCGCACCGAGAGCTTCAAGACGTGCATAACCATAGGTGCGCTTGGCATCGGGCGGGCGCCGGCTCAGGCGCACCGCGGTGAGCGCGATCATCAGCCCGATCGCATCGGTGGCCATATGCGCCGCATCGGACAACAGCGCCAGACTGTTGGTCCAGAAGGCACCAACGACTTCGACCACCAGGTAGGCGGTGGTCAAGCCCAGCGCCCACCACAAGGGTTTCTCGTGACGGATTTCGCTGGGCAGGTGGTTGTGGTCGTGGCTCATGGGCTGGCTCCGGGGAACGGTGCCAGCTTAGTCAGGCGCTGGCGGCGGAGACTATTACATCGCCGCCAGCGATTCAGCGATCAGCGCGGCCCCAGCACCGCCTGCATATCATCGGCCTGCGGCATGCCCGAGCGCATCTGCACGCTGCCATCGGCATCCTTGAAGATGATGCCCGGCGTTCCCTGGAAGCCCAGATCCAGCATTGCCGCTTCATTCGCGCGCAACTTGGCCTGCACTTCAGCAGGTACCGTTGCCAGCGGCTTGATACCGCCCTTGGCGAAATTGCGTTCGTTCTCGATCAAGGCCTGCTCTGGCGACGCCGCGCCCAGGATCGCCGCGGCCTTGTTGGCGCTGTCCTCGCGGATCACGCCCACCAGGATCTGCCGGATCTGCACCTTGCCCGCAGCCACCCATGGCTGCGCCGCTTCCCAGAAGCGATTGCAGTACGGACAGTTGGGGTCGCTGAATGAATAGATGATGCGCGGCGCATCCGCCTTGCCATCGCGCACCCAATGGGTTGCCTCGGCGCGTGCCCAGGCCTGCTGCCCCATCGGACCGGACACCAGTTCCTTCAGCTTGGCTGCACTGACATCCTCACCCTTGGCATTGACCAAGGTGCCCACCACGGCGTACTCGCCATCCTTGGACACGTACACACCCAACGGACGCTGGCCGGCAACACCTGCGTAACCGGTCAAGCCCACCGGTGTCTCGAACGTGCCCATGAACTCCACACCCTGCGAACGCAGGGTCTTCACCACAGCCGGCTCATTGGCATCAGCTGCCGGCCTGGCGGCAGCTGCAGCCGCCGGGGCCTTGGCCGCAGGCTCGCCATCGCGCGCACAGGCGGCCGGTGCCAGCAGCACCGTGGACAACAGCAACGTCAGGGAATGCGAACGGATCATCTTCTACCTCTCTACAAATGAATTACTGCAACTCGCGTAATCGCGCCTCAAGTGTGGCGCGCGACAGTTCGCCCATGTGCACGCTTTGCAGGCGGCCATCGGCACGGAAAAACAATGTGGTGGGCAGTGCGCGGGCACCGGTCTGCTGCATCACCTGCGAGTCGACGTCCAGCAGTACGTTGCCCAACTGCAGCGTTTCATCGTGCAGATACTGCTGGACCTCATCTGCGCTTTCGCCTTGGTTGGCGAAAACAAACTGCACCTGTGGGTGCGCACGCTGCGCCGCGGCCATCACTGGCATTTCGCGCCGACAGGGACCACACCAGGTCGCCCACAGGTTGACCACGACCGGCTTGCCGGCAAAAGCCGCCAGCGGCGCCGGCCTGCCCTGCAGGTCCGCCAATACGGCGACCGGCAACGGAATGCTGGAGCGCTGTACCGCGAACACGGCCATCCCGGCGATCGCCCAGAACGCCGCGCCCGCAGCCAGACCCAGCAGTACCGGCTTGCGCAGCCCCTGCGCCCGGGTCTTCCACAGTGCATAAACCACCGCCACCGCCACGCCGGCCCACACCGAATAGCCACCATCGCCCAAGCGGATGATGGACAGCGGCTGGGCAAGATAGTCGGTCGCATGCAACGCCACGTGGGCCAGGCGTGCGCCGAGCAGCCCCAGCAGGAAGGCATCCAGCACTACCGCGCCGGCCTGTTTGCGAAGACCGCCCTGGGCAGCGCACAGCGCGCGGCAAAACCCCCAGGCAATGGCCAATGCCAGCAGCCCGACCAATGCCATCAACGGAAACGGCCCCGCGCTGATCACGACTTTGCCAACCTTGGCGACAACAGCCCTGCCATTGAACCTTTACTAAACATACGGGACAACACGAACTCCTCAATCTCTCGTTGTTTCTGCCGATATCGAACTTCTGCCTATCGGTAGCCGCACAGCTTACGCATGAATATCGCAACACCGTCACCTGCCGACCCGGACAGTTCTGCCCTGGCGGCAGCATGGCAACAAAGCCTTGTAACCGCTGGAGACGATGCGCGCCAAGTGCTGTCCGGCATGGCCGAGGGGAATGCCGCCGAACTGGCCGCCCATTTCTACAAGGTGATGATGAACGACACGCGAGCATCCCGTTCGCTGTCACACGAACAGGTGCGGGGCCGGCTGCAGCCTGCCATGCAGCGCTGGGTCAGCGACCTGCTACAGGCAACGCCCGAAAATGTCGCGCAGTTGATCGCCAACCAACGCATCATCGGTGACGTACACGCCCGCGTTGGCATTCCGGTGGACCTGGTCACCCGGGGTACCCGCGTGCTGAAGCAGCGCCTGTTCCAGCTCATCTGGCAACACGCCGGCCATGGCGAAACCGCACACGCCGCCATCGCCAGCCTCACCGCGTCGTTCGATATCGCGCTGGAAGGCATGACCCTGGCCTACTCCAATGCCCGCGAGCGCTCCTCACGTACCGACGCGGCCTATCGGCTGTTCTCGCTGGTGCAGAACGTCGGTACCGAGCGTGAGCGCCAGCGCGCCCTGTTGCTGGACTGGGAAAACACCCTGCTGTATGCGCTCGCCGCGCAAGGGGATGTAGGCAGCTTCCAGCCGCTGGCCCGCTCGGAGTTCGGCCTGTGGTTTACCCACAAGGGCATTCCCAGCTTCGGCGAAAGCTCGGAGACGCACCAGATCAGCCAGCTGATCGCGGAAGTCGACCAACTGCTGCGGTTCGCGTTGCAGCTGGACAGCGATCCTGGCGCGCGCTTCCAGCAGTTGCAGGACGTGCGCTCCAAGGTCAGTCAGGTGCGTACGTTGCTGGGCATGCTGTTCGAACGCATCGGCGAACTGGATGCCGGCTGCGACGCCTTGACCAACCTGCTCAATCGTCGCTTCCTGCCGACGGTGCTTCGCCGCGAGATCGAGCTGGCGGAAAAGTCGGGTGGCAGCTTTGGTGTGCTGCTGCTGGACCTGGATCACTTCAAGGCCATCAACGATCAGTACGGGCACGAAGCCGGTGACCGCGCCCTGCAGCACGTCGCCGCGCTGCTGAGCCAGTTCACCCGTGGCAGTGACTACGTGTTCCGTTATGGCGGCGAGGAATTCGTGGTGGTGCTGGTGGCGGTGGATGAACGGCAGGCGCTGGTGATCGCCGAGGGCTTGTGCCGGCGCATCGCCGACGCCCCCGTCACCTTGGCCGATGGCCAGGCGCTGCCCATAAGTGCCAGCATCGGCGCCGCCCTCTATGACGGACACCCCGACTACGAGCGGGTGATGGCCCGTGCGGACGCCGCCATGTATCAGGCAAAGAAACAGGGCCGCAATCGGGTAGTAATGGGCAGCGATGCACTGCCCGCTGCACCCGGGCGCAGCGCACTGCGGCGCGAGTAGTCGCGGGCGGGATGACCAACGGATAGCACATGCCATCGCCGGGCCCGCGGCGTAGTCTGGCCATGGGTGCAGAAAGACCCCTGACATCGGAACCCCGCATGACTGTGACCCGCTTTTTCAGCATCCTGCTGCTGTGCAGCGCCCTGCCCTCATTCGGTCTCAACGCCAAGGAAGTGCCTGCACCGGCCGACCATCTACTGGCCGACGGCCCCTACATCCTCCGCGACGGCAAGCGGCTGCAGGCGCAATGGATATGCGATGACCGGGTCACGACCCGCAACTACAGGCGAGCCAGCGCCAGCATCCGCAGCGCGAACCGTGATTGCGGCTATCCGCATCCGCTGCATGTCGCCGCGCTTGCCGAACCTGCGATAGCCGTCTTGCCCGCGGTACCGCGCATCGTCGCCGTCTCCGACATCCACGGCCAGTACGGCCTGCTGCTGCAGCTGCTGCGGGCCAACCAGGTGATCGACCAGGACGACAACTGGGCACTGGGTGAGGACACACTGGTGATCGTCGGCGATGTATTCGACCGGGGCCCGCAGGTCACCGAAGCCTTCTGGCTGCTCTACACGCTGCAACAACAAGCCGCTGAAGCCGGTGGCGCGGTGCATTTCGTGCTCGGCAACCATGAAACCATGGTGCTGTACGACGACCTGCGCTACGTCAATTCCAAATACCTGCGCAGCGCGCAATTGCTGGGGCGCAGTTACCCGCAGCTGTACGGGCCGGATTCGGTGATCGGCCAATGGCTGCGAACCCGCCCGGTGCTGCTGCGCATTGGCGATACCTTGTTCCTGCACGGCGGCATCTCCCCCGAGGCCTTGTCGCTGGCGCAGGAGCAGAACACCACCAACATCGCCTACCAGGCCTCACTGGGCCGGCCCAAGGCCGAGGTCAAGGCCGACCCGGCAACCGCACCGCTGTACGACGGCAAGACCAGCCCGATCTGGTACCGCGGCTATTTCGACGGGCGGCTGGACACTGCCGGCGTGCAACAGGTGCTGGACCAGCTCGGGCTCAAGCGCATCGTCGTCGGCCACACCTCCATGCCGCATGTCAGCAGCTTCCACGGTGATCGCATCATTGCCATCGACAGCAGCATCAAGAACGGCGAGAACGGAGAACTGCTGTTCATCGAGGACGGCAAGCTCAGCCGCGGCCTGCTTGATGGCAGCCGGGTAGCGCTGGCGCAGGGCCAGATCGGCCTGGACGACTGAGGGCTACGGCAGACACCGGTCGTGCCCGTCATCCCCAGCCCCTACAATGGCGGCTTCATGGCAGCCCCCTGCCCGACCGACCAAGTGGAACCCGCGTGACCGAGAAGAAGCCCGAACACACCCCGTTGATGAAGCAGTTCTTCGCAGCCAAGTCCGAATATCCGGACCTGCTGCTGTTCTTCCGGATGGGCGATTTCTACGAACTGTTCTATGACGATGCACGCAAGGCCGCGCGCCTGTTGGACATCACACTGACCCAGCGCGGCAGCTCCGGCGGCGCGCCGATTCCGATGGCCGGTGTGCCCGTGCATGCGTTCGAAGGCTATCTGGCGCGACTGGTGGCGGTGGGCGAATCGGTGGCGATCTGCGAGCAGATCGGCGACCCGGCGCTGGCCAAGGGCCTGGTCGAGCGCAAGGTGGTGCGTGTGGTCACCCCCGGCACGGTCACTGACGAGGCGCTGCTGGACGAACGTCGCGATACCTTGCTGATGGCACTGTCGCGCAGCAAGGCCGGTTACGGCCTGGCCTGGGCCGATCTGGCCGGCGGCCGCTTCCTGGTCAACGAAGTCGATACCGACGACGCATTGGAAGCCGAACTGGCCCGTCTGGAACCGGCCGAGCTGCTGGTCCCGGATGAAGAAAACTGGCCCGAGTTCCTGCGCCACCGCAATGGCGTGCGCCGCCGCGCGCCGTGGTTGTTCGATGCCGACAGTGGCCGCCGCCACCTGCTGAACTTCTTCAAGCTGCATGACCTCAGCGGTTTCGGCATCGATGACAAGCCGCGCGCCACCGGCGCTGCCGGTGCGCTGCTGGGCTACGTCGAGGAAACCCAGAAGCAGCGGCTGCCGCACCTGACCTCCATCTCGATGGAGAACGCTGGCGAAGCGATCGCGATGAATGCGGCCACCCGCCGCCATCTGGAGCTGGACACGCGCGTCGATGGCGACACCCGCAACACCTTGCTCGGCGTGCTCGACAGCACCGTCTCGCCGATGGGCGGGCGCCTGCTGCGACGCTGGCTGCACCGCCCGCTGCGCCTGCGCAACGTACTGCAGCAACGCCACCACGCGGTTGCCACGCTGATTGATCGCGGCACCGACGCCGACCTGCGCGACAGCTTCCGCGCGCTTGGCGACATCGAACGCATCCTCACCCGCATGGCGTTGCGCTCGGCGCGACCGCGCGATTTCTCCACCCTGCGTGATGGCCTTGGCCTGTTGCCGGCCATCACCGCGCAGCTGGATACGCTGGATTCACCGCGCCTGCAGCAACTGCGCGCCGAACTCGGCTCGCACGATGAAAGCGCGCACCTGCTGGCCAGCGCCATCGCCGAACAGCCGCCGTTGAAGCTGTCCGATGGCGGTGTGATTGCCGAGGGCTACGACGCCGAGCTTGATGAGCTGCGCCGCCTGTCCACCCACGCCGACCAGTTCCTGATCGATCTGGAAGCGCGCGAGCGCCAGGCCAGCGGCATCGCCACCTTGAAGGTCGGCTACAACCGCGTGCACGGCTATTACATCGAAATCAGCAAGGGCCAGGCCGACAAGGCGCCGGTGCATTACACCCGCCGCCAGACCCTGACCAATGCCGAACGCTACATCACCGAGGAGTTGAAGAACTTCGAGGACAAGGTGCTGTCGGCCCGCGAGCGCTCGCTGAGCCGCGAGAAACTGCTGTACGAAGGCCTGCTCGATATCGTCGGCGAGCACCTGGAGCCGCTGAAGCGTTGCGCCGGCGCGCTGAGCGAACTGGACGTGCTGGCCGCATTCGCCGAGCGCGCACAGGCGCTGGACTGGGCGCAGCCGGAACTGCAGGAAGACGCCTGCCTGCGTATCGAACGCGGCCGCCATCCGGTGGTCGAAGCCGTACGCGACACGCCATTCGAGCCGAACGACCTGGACCTGCACCCGGACCGCCGCATGCTGGTCATCACCGGCCCGAACATGGGCGGTAAGTCGACCTATATGCGGCAGAACGCATTGATCGTGCTGCTGGCGCATATCGGCAGCTTCGTGCCGGCCAGCCGCGCGGTGATCGGCCCGATCGACCGCATCCTGACCCGCATCGGCGCCGGCGACGACCTGGCCAAGGGCCAATCCACCTTCATGGTGGAAATGGCCGAAACCAGCTACATCCTGCACCACGCCACCGCCCACTCGCTGGTGCTGATGGACGAGATCGGCCGTGGCACCTCGACCTATGACGGCCTTGCCCTGGCCGACGCTGTAGCCCGTCACCTGGCCTACCAGAACCGCTGCTACACGCTGTTCGCCACCCACTATTTCGAGCTGACCGCGCTGGCCGATGAAAGCCATGAAGGTGGCGCCAGCGGCATCGCCAACGTCCACCTGGATGCGGTGGAACACGGCGACACGCTGGTATTCATGCATGCAGTGAAGGATGGCCCGGCCAATCGCAGTTTTGGCCTGCAGGTGGCGGCCCTGGCCGGCCTGCCCAAGTCCACCGTTGCACAGGCGCGGCGGCGACTGGCCGAACTGGAACAGCGCGGCGGCGAAACCCAGAGCGCAGCGATGGCACCGCAGGCACTGGATGCGCCGCAGCAGTTTGGTTTGTTCGCCGCGCCGAGTTCGGCGGCCGTGGATGCCTTGCAGGCGATTGATCCGGACGAATTGACGCCGAAGCAGGCGTTGGAGGCGCTGTATCGGGTCAAGTCGTTGATCTAGTCGGATTCCACGCAATCTGCTTCAAGCCCCTCTCCCCTTGCGGGGTGAAAGAGGGGCGTTTACGAACCACCGGTTCGTGCCCCTGTTGAACGCCCTTGCGCCAGCGCAAGGGCCGGGGCGCGTAGAGGGGTTGGGGAGAGGGGCACCGGAGTAGCAATTCAGGGCCGCCGAAACGCTTCCACGAAGCCCGCTGTTGTCCGGAAATGCCGGAAATATTGTCAGAGCGCGACTTCCTCGGCGGTTTCCTTTCCTTTAGCTTCGCGGCTTACGCCGCTCCCACACCTGCGTTGCTTGTTGCTTTCCGGAAACACCGGGAAGATCACTGAAAATCGACCTCCTCGGCGCTTTGCCCCCCCCGCTTCGCGGCTTACGCCGCTCCTACTTGCGGGATCAACGCATCATCCTTGGCGTTGCCACGCACTGCCGCCGGCCGCTGCAGATGCGGCGCGACGTAGTTCTCGAACGCCGCCAGCGGTTCCAGCTCGCCCACCCGCATGTAGTAGCTCAGGAAGGCGGTCATATACAGATCGGCCACGCTGAAGCTGTCACCGACCAGGTATTTCCTGCCTTCCACGGCGCCGACCAAGGTGCGCATCAGGTCCGCCTCGGTGCCATAGCCAGCCTCGATTGCCGGCGCCAGGGCACCATGCCGGCGCGCGGTGATGAAGGACTCCACCGGACCTGCAGCGAAAAGCATCCAGCGATAGCACAGGCCACGCTCAGCACTGCCTACCGGCGGCAGCAAACCTTCTTCCGGCACCAGGTCGGCCAGGTGCAGGCAGATGGCCGCGTTCTCGGTCAGCACCACATCGCCCTGCCGCAACGCCGGCACCTTGCCCATCGGATTGATCGCCAGGTACTCGGGCGACTTCATGCTCTTGCCGAACTCCAGCACCACCTCGTCGTAAGGCAGCCCCGTCTCTTCCAGCATCCAACGGGCGATGCGGGCACGGGAGTAAGGGTGGGTGTAAAACGTCAGCGTGTTGCTCATGGCAGGCACCTCGTTGGAAGAGCCTGCAGTGTGGGCAGGGGCTGCTGACAGCTGCTGTCAGCAGCCAGCCATTGCGGTGCTGCAGCTGCAGGACCTTCCAGCGCTTGAGCAGACTGTGCCGCTGGTCGGGATAACGGCGACCGGTATCCTCCAGTGCCAACATCCGATCCGCGCGGAAATGCCGGAAGTCGCCGCGCATTTCGCACCACGCCGCGAGAAAACGCAGCTCCGCCATGAAGGCCATCGCAAACGGCCAGACCACCCGCTCACTGGCCCGCCCTTCGGCATCGCAGTACTGGATGCGTACGGCATTGCCTTCGCGGATTGCACGCCGCAGTGCCGGTAACCACGGCTCGGGCTCGCTGCGCTTCCATTGCGGGGCGAACAGGCCACTGGTCTCCACCTGCAGGCGCAGCGGCTCGGGCAGCACGCCGGACAAACGCTCCAGCGCGGTGCCTGCGGCCGCTGCCAGTTCCGGATCGGCATGCGACACCACCCAGCGCGCGCCCAACAGCAACGCCTCCAATTCATCGGCCGAAAACATCATCGGCGGCAGCAGGAAGCCCGGTCGCAATTGGTAGCCGATGCCGGGGTCGCCGGCGATCTCGGCGCCCTGCCCGCGCAGCGCGTCGATATCCCGGTACAGGGTGCGCAGGCTGATCTCCAGTCGCTGCGCCAGCTCGGCGCCGCGCACCGGCGTGCGGCGGCGCCGCAATTCATCCAACAGATGCAGCAGGCGGGTGGCGCGCTGGGTCATGGGTATTCAGGCAAGTCGGCGTCAGGGGCGGCGGACACAGACTACCGGGCTGAGCGATACAGCGGGTCTTGCGCACACGGCCGCTGACTGACAGGCAACCCGCCGCCAGCGATCCTGCGCAATGGGTGACCAATTTCATCTTGCTGCGGTTACAGTCGGAGCAAGATGTCTTCCCCAACGCCAGCAGGAGCCAGCAATGAGCAATGACACCAAGGCGAGCTGTCCGTACCACAGCGCCCCATCGCCGCAAGACGCCGCACAGGCACAGCGTGACACCAGCACGACGCCGAAGCAGAAGCATGGCGATGCACCGGTGACACCGATGACCACCGCCTTCGGTGCGCCGGTGGTGGACAACCAGAACAGCAAGACCGCCGGCCCGCGTGGCCCGCTGCTGATGGAAGATGTGTGGCTGCTGGAGAAGCTGGCCAACCTCAACCGCGAAATCATTCCCGAACGCCGCATGCATGCCAAAGGCTCCGGCGCATTCGGCACCTTCACCGTCACCCATGACATCAGCAAGTACACCCGCGCCAATATCTTCTCGGCGGTGGGCAAGCAGACCGAGATGTTCGCCCGATTCACCACCGTGGCCGGTGAGCGTGGCGCGGCCGATGCCGAGCGCGACATCCGCGGCTTCGCGCTGAAGTTCTATACCGAAGAAGGCAACTGGGACCTGGTGGGCAACAACACGCCGGTGTTCTTCCTGCGTGACCCGCGCAAGTTCGGCGACCTCAACAAGGCGGTCAAGCGCGACCCGCACACCAACCTGCGCAGCGCACGCAACAACTGGGATTTCTGGACCCTGCTGCCGGAAGCCCTGATGCAGGTCACGGTGGTGATGAGCGACCGCGGCATCCCGCGCAGCTTCCGCCACATGAACGGCTTCGGTTCGCACACCTACAGCTTCACCAACGACGGTGGCGAGCGCTTCTGGGTCAAGTTCCACTTCGTCACCCAGCAGGGCGTGCAGGCGCTGACCGATGCACAGGCCGAAGTGCTGGTCGGCAAGGACCGCGAGAGCCATGGCCGTGACCTGTTCCAGGCCATCGAGCGCGGCGAGTTCCCGAAATGGAAGCTGTTCGTGCAGGTGATGCCGGAGCTGGAGGCGGAAACCTACCGCATCCATCCCTTCGACCTGACCAAGGTGTGGCCGAAGAGCGATTACCCGCTGATCGAAGTGGGTGAATTCGAACTCAACCGCAATCCGGAAAACTGGTACCAGGATGTGGAGCAGTCCGCATTCGCGCCCAGCAACATCGTGCCGGGCATCGGCCCCTCGCCAGACAAGATGCTGCAGGCACGCCTGTTCGCCTACACCGATGCGCAGCGTTACCGGCTGGGCGTCAACCATCACCAGATCCCGGTCAACGCTGCCCGCTGCCCGGTCTTCAGCAACCACCGTGATGGCAGCCTGCGGGTTGATGGCAACTACGGCGGCCTGCCGCATTACGAGCCCAACAGCTATGGCCAGTGGCAGGAGCAGCCGCAGTACCGCGAGCCGGCCTTGAAGATCCGTGGCGATGCCGACTTCTGGAACTTCCGCGAAGACGACAACGATTACTTCAGCCAGCCCGGTGCGCTGTTCCGCAGCTACAACGCCGAGCAGAAGCAGCGTTTGTTCGAGAACACCGCCCGCGCCCTGGGCGATGCGCCGGACTTCATCAAGCAGCGCCACATCGACAACTGCAACAAGGCCGACCCGGCCTATGGCGCAGGTATCGCCGCAGCGTTGAAGAAGCTGGCCGACGCCAGCGCGCCGGCCGATCCGTTCGCACCGCCGCCGCACCCGGGCAATGACTTCCCCACGGCCACCCCGGGCGCAGAGGACATCGAGCTCTAAACCCGGACCCCGCGTCCAGGTGTTCAAACGCACCGCCCGCTCCGTGCGGGCGGTGCTGTTTTCGGTTGCAGCCACCGTGGCTGCGGCCCCTTCCCGCAGGCCCCCGTCCCGGGGTTAACATGCGGCTCGGCAACCAACTGCAAGGATTTACCCGATGAGCCTGACCGACGACCTTCTCTCCCAGCTGCAGGGCGCACCGCTGCAGCAGGTTTCGCAACAGCTGGGCATCGACAGCCAGCAGGCTTCGGGCGCCATCAGCGCCGCACTGCCGCTGTTGATGGGCGCGTTGGGCAACAACGCGGCCAAGCCGCAGGGCGCAGAAGCCCTGTTCGGCGCACTGCAGAACAACCACAGCGGCCTGGACATCGGCAGCGTGCTGGGTGCGGTGCTGGGCGGCGGCGCTGCCAGCAACCCGGCAGCCAATGGTGCCGGCATCCTCGGCCACATCTTCGGCGGCAACCAGGACCGCGCTGAAACCGGCCTGGCCCAGGCCACCGGCTTGAGCCCGAGCAGTTCCAGCCAGCTGCTGAAAATTCTGGCCCCGATCGTGATGGCCTACATCGCCCAACGCATGAGCAGCGGCGGCAGCCAGGCCAGTGCCGGCGGACTGGCGCAGATCCTGGGCCAGGAGAAGCAGCAGGTGTCCCAGGCCGGCGGCATCGGCGGCGGCCTGCTGGGCAGCGTGTTGGACCAGGACGGCGACGGCCAGTTCGGCGTCGGTGACCTGATCAAGCTGGGTAGCGGCCTGCTGGGTAGCGGCAAGCGCTGAACCTTGCGGGGTCCTGCCCGAAGACGCCACCGCAAGGTGGCGTTTTTTTTGTGTTTCTCCCTCTACTGGGAGCGTCGCGTAGCCCGGGTAAGCGCAGCGCACCCGGGGTCTTGATGTGCATCCGGCAACATCGCCTGCTACCCGGATCCCGGCTGCGCTGTGCTTACCCGGGCTACGGATTACTTGCCGGGTTACGGCGACACTGAAACCTGCTCGGAGCTGCCTGAAGACGCCGCCGCAAGGTGGCGTTTTCCTTGGCCTGTCCGGTGTTTTGCAGACACCCTCAAGATAATAGGCCGCAACTATCGCAGCGGTTGGATAAATCAGTTTCCCCTATTTAAGTCTGCGCCTTACCTTGGCTGCATTCCGATTCACCACGTCCATCGGCGCGGTGGATTTCTTCAGCCAGCCAGAGGGTGTCAACCATGACAAGCGAAGCCAAATGCCCGTTCAACCATGCCGCGGCAGCAGCCGGCAGCGGCACTTCCAACCGCGATTGGTGGCCGAATCAGCTGCGCGTGGATCTGCTCAACCAGCACTCCAACCGCTCCAATCCGCTGGGCGAAAGCTTCGACTACGCCGAAGCGTTCAAGACGCTGGATTACTCGGCATTGAAAGCCGACCTGAAAGCGTTGATGACCGATTCGCAGGATTGGTGGCCGGCAGACTGGGGCCACTACGGCGGCCTGTTCATCCGCATGGCCTGGCATAGCGCCGGCACCTACCGCACGGTCGATGGCCGTGGCGGCGCCGGCCGCGGCCAGCAGCGTTTCGCCCCGCTCAACAGCTGGCCGGACAACGTCAGCCTGGACAAGGCACGCCGCCTGCTGTGGCCGATCAAGCAGAAGTATGGCCAGAAGATTTCCTGGGCCGACCTGATCGTGCTGGCCGGCAACGTCGCGCTGGAAACCATGGGTTTCCGCACCTTTGGCTTCGGTGCTGGGCGCGAGGATGTGTGGGAACCGGATATGGACGTCAACTGGGGCGATGAAAAAGCCTGGCTGTCGCACCGCAACCCGGAAACCCTGGCCAGCAACCCGCTGGCTGCGACTGAAATGGGCCTGATCTACGTCAATCCGGAAGGCCCCAACGCCAGTGGCGATCCGCTGTCGGCAGCACCAGCCATTCGCGCCACCTTCGGCAACATGGCCATGGACGACGAGGAGATCGTCGCCCTGATCGCCGGTGGGCACACGCTTGGCAAGACCCACGGTGCAGGCCCGGCCAGCCACGTCAGCGCGGACCCGGAAGCCGGTGCCATTGAATCGCAGGGCCTGGGCTGGCACAGCAGCTACGGCTCGGGCAGCGGCGCCGACGCCATCACCTCTGGCCTGGAGGTGGTGTGGACGCAGACCCCGACCCAGTGGAGCAACCACTTCTTCGAAAACCTGTTCAAGTTCGAATGGGTACAGACGCGCAGCCCGGCGGGCGCGATCCAGTGGGAAGCAAAGGACGCGGCCGAAGACATTCCCGATCCTTTCATCGCCGGCAAGAAGCGCAAGCCGACCATGCTCACCACCGATCTGACGCTGCGGTTTGATCCTGCGTTCGAGAAGATCTCGCGGCGTTTCCTCAATGACCCGCAGGCCTTTGCCGAAGCCTTCGCCCGCGCCTGGTTCAAGCTGACCCATCGCGACATGGGCCCGAAGGCGCGCTACCTGGGCCCGGAAGTACCCAAGGAAGACCTGATCTGGCAGGACCCGCTGCCGGCCGCCGTGCACGCACCGACTGCCGCCGATATCGCCGCGCTGAAGATCGCGATCGGCAATGCCGGCCTCAGCGTCGCTGAGCTGGTCTCGGTGGCATGGGCGTCGGCATCCACCTTCCGTGGCGGCGACAAGCGCGGCGGTGCCAACGGGGCACGCCTGGCACTGGCGCCGCAGAAGGACTGGGAGGTCAACAAGACTGCCGTTGCGGTGCTGCCCAAGCTGCAGGAAATCCAGCAGGCCTCGGGCAAGGCCTCATTGGCTGACGTCATCGTGCTGGCTGGCGTGGTTGCTGTCGAACAAGCAGCGGCCGCGGCAGGCGTAAAGGTGGACGTACCGTTCACCGCCGGTCGCGTCGACGCCAGCCAGGAAGATACCGATGTCGCGTCCTTCGAAGTGATGGAACCGGTGGCCGACGGCTTCCGCAACTACCGCCGCTCCAATGCCCGTGGCAGCAGCGAGCAGTTGTTGGTGGACAAGGCGCAGCAGCTGACGCTGACCGCACCCGAGCTGACCGTGCTGATCGGCGGCCTGCGTGCACTGGGTGCCAACTTCGACGGCAGCCAGCATGGCGTTTTCAGCGACACCGCTGGCGTGCTGAGCAATGATTTCTTCGGCAAGCTGCTGGACATGGGCACGGCATGGAAGGCTTTGGACGACAGTGCGGAGGTGTTCGAGGGCCGCGACCGCAAGACCGGCACCGTGCGCTTTACCGCGACCCGCAACGATCTGGTGTTCGGCTCCAACTCGGTGCTGCGTGCGTTGGCCGAGGTCTATGCCAGTGCCGATGCCAAGGAGAAGTTCGTCCATGACTTCGTCGCCGCCTGGACCAAGGTGATGGAACTGGATCGGTTTGACCTGAAGTAAAAGCAGCGTCGTGTTGAATAAGAGCGCCACCTTCACGGTGGCGCTTTTTTTGTAGTGCCGAGCCATGCTCGGCAGGCGCTTTACCAGTAGAGCCTCATTGCCGAGCATGGCTCGGCACTACAGGTGCTGCGCGTTGACCCCCTCTCCCGTGTACGGGAGAGGGGTTGGGGTGAGGGCGCTTTTCGCAGGTAAAGCCTCTGCCGAGCATGGCTCGGCACTACAGGGCGTCCAGGTCGCCCAGGGCGCGGATCAGGCGGCGGGCGCGCTTGTCGGGGCGATGCTCGGGGGCTTGATAGCCGGTGCGTTCGGCAATGCGGCGCTGGCGCAGCGCTTCGCGCGCCAGCCTGGAGGCGGCCGTTTCCTCATACAGCGCCTGCGCCACTGGCGCGGCACCCCGCGTATCACTGAGTCCACGCACCGCGATCTCGAAGATCTCCTCGCCGCGCTGTACCCGCAAGGCATCGCCCACACGGATCGCGCGCGAGGACTTCGGGCGCTGCCCGTCCACGTCGACCTTGCCGGTCTCCACCGCCTGTTTGGCCAGGCTGCGGGTCTTGAAAAAGCGCGCAGCCCATAGCCATACGTCAAGACGAATGCTTGCCACTGGAACGACTTCACCACTCATCGCGTTGCCATGACTCCCTTGTGATCCTGCCAATCCTGATACCTGCCATCAGCACCCTCACCCGCAAGATGCTAGTGTGCCAGCCCCGATCCCGACAGCGTTGCCCATGTCGAAAACCGCCCAGAACCGCTCACTGACCGAAGGCCCGATCGGGCGCAGCCTGCTGATGTTCGCGCTGCCTATTCTGGCGGGCAACATCGCCCAGTCGCTGAACGGTTCGGTCAATGCCGTGTGGGTGGGCAAGTTCCTCGGCGAGGCGGCGCTGACCGCCACGGCCAACGCCAACAACATCATGTTCTTCCTGATCGGCTCGGTGTTCGGCATCGGCATGGCCGCCACCATCCTGATCGGCCAGTCGATAGGCGCCAAGGATCTGCCGCAGGCGCGGCGGGTGATGGGCACCAGCGCCACCTTCTTCATCAGCCTGTCTGCGGTGATTGCAGTGCTGGGCTGGTTCCTGTCGCACCGCTTGCTGGTGGCGATGGGCACGCCGGCCGAATCGCTGCCGATGGCCGATGCCTACCTGAAGGTGATCTTCCTGGCGATGCCCTTGCTGTATGCGTTCGCCTTCATCACCGCCGCCCTGCGCGGTGCCGGCGATGCACGCACGCCGTTCCGTTTCCTGCTGTTGTCAGTGCTGCTGGATATCGCCTTCAATCCGCTGCTGATCTTTGGCATCGGTCCCTTCCCGGAGCTGGGCATCGCCGGCTCGGCCTGGGCTACGTTCTTCTCGCAGGCCTTGTCGCTGTCGGCCTTGATGCTCTACCTGCGCAACAAGCGGCACATGCTGTGGCTGGGCCGCAAGGATATCGGCCTGCTGAAGATCGACCCCACCATCCTCAAGGCGCTGATCGTCAAGGGCGTGCCGATGGGCCTGCAGATGATCCTGATCTCGCTGGCAATGATCATGATGATCAGCATGGTCAACGGCTACGGCGTGGATACCGCATCGGCCTACGGTGCGGCCATGCAGTTGTGGACCTACGTGCAGATGCCGGCGATGGCGATTGGCGCGGCCTGCTCGTCGATGGCCGCACAGAACGTGGGCGCCGGCCGTTGGGATCGTGTCGATGCCACCGCGCGTACAGGCGTGCTGTTCAACTTTCTGCTGACCGGCGCCTTGATCGCGCCGATCATCCTGCTGGACCGCAGCACCCTGGCGCTGTTCCTGCCCGAGGCCAGCAATGCGCTGGAGATCGGCCGCCATCTCAACCACATCGCGGTGTGGTCGTTCCTGTTCTTTGGTGTCAACTTCGTGCTGTCCGGCGTGGTGCGTTCCACCGGTGCGGTGGTACCGCCGCTGCTGATCCTGGCGGTAGCGATGTGGGGCATCCGCGTGCCGTTCGCGCTGTGGTTGCAGCCGATGATGGGCGCCGACGCGATCTGGTGGAGTTTCCCGGTCAGCGCCTTCTGTTCGATGCTGATGATCATGGCGTATTACCGTTGGGGTAACTGGCGCAAGGCGACGATCCTGGAGAAGCATGCCCAGGCCACCCCAGCCGAAGTGCCGGCCACCCCGCCCTCGCCGGTGGCCGACCCCGACCCGGAAATGGAGCGGTAGCAACGGCGTAAGCCGCGAAGCGGGCGATGCGTGGAAGGCCAAAAGCCAACCCCTCCCAAACCCTCCCCTCCGCCCTCGGCGCAAGGGAGGTGTCGGCAACACCGTAGCCCCGGTAAGCGCAGCGCACCCTGGGTTCTGCGAGGAAGGCCCCCGGGTACGCTGCGCTTACCCGGGCTACCTGGTTACATCTGTAGAGCCTCTGCCGAGCATGGCTCGGCACTACCGGTGGCTTAGTAGTTACCGTCGAAGGCGAAGATCGGCTTGCGCTGCTGCCACAGGCCGTTGGTGAAGTCTGGGAACTCCAGGGTCTGGAAGCCATTGGCAATCGACTGCTCGGACAACGGGGTGATCGCACTCCAGGTCACTGCATCGAAAATATCAATCGGCATCGGCGCCTTGGCCTTCAGTGCTTCCACGAAGGCGTGGATCACGAACCAGTCCATGCCGCCGTGACCGGCGCTCGCCGCGGTGTCCGCGTTCTTTTTCCACAACGGATGCTCGAACTGGTCCTGGTAGGTCTTGAACTCTTCCCACTGGTGCGGCGGGCTGCGGCCTTCGATATGGATGCCGTGGTTCACGTCCATCCACAGACCCTTGGTGCCCTGCACGCGGAAACCCATCGAATACGGGCGCGGCAGCGAGGTGTCGTGCTGCAACAGGATGGTCTCGCCGTTCTGGCAGGCCAACGTGGTGGTGACGATGTCGCCCAGCTTGAAGTTGACCTTGGTACTGGGGTGGGTGGTGCCACCGCTCTTGGCCACGGTGTACTCGTGCAGGCCACGCGCCTTGCTGGCAAATGCGTTGATGTGGGTGAAGCGGTTGCCGCGGTTGATGCCGGTATACATCGCGCAGGGGCCAATGCCGTGGCTGGGATACAGCTCGCCGTTGCGCTTGACCGAGTGCTCGGTACGCCAACGTGCTTCCGACCAGCCCTTGGCACCGAACTCAACGCCGCTGTCGTAGGGATGCTCCGGTGTGCCGTCGTTGAACTTCACGCCGCGCAGATCGTGCTGGTAACCCGCCTGCAGGTGGACCAGCTCGCCGAACAACCCTTCGCGCACCATCTGCAGGGCCGCCATCACGTCACGGCGGTAGCAGACGTTCTCCAGCAGCATGTAAGGGGTGCCGGTCTCCAGCTGGGTCTTGAGCACGTCCCAATGGTCCTGCAGGGTGATGCCGGCCACCACTTCGCAGCCCACGGCGATCTTGGCCTGCATGGCGGCGATGGCCATCGGCGCATGCCATTCCCATGGCGTGGCAATGATCACGCCATCCACGCCGCGCTGTTCCAGCACACGCTTCCAGGCGTTCTCATCGCGGTCGGCACCGTAGGCCTGCGGCGCCGGCTTGCCGGCCTTGGCCACCATGTCCATCGCCCGGCCCAGCATGATCGGCTCGATATCGCATAGCGCCACCACTTCCACATCGTCACGGCGTACCAGTTCCTTCAGCAGCACCTGGCCGCGCATGCCGGTGCCGATCACGCCCAGCCGCATCTTGCGGCCGCGAGCCCAGGCCGGGGTTTCCGGCAACAGGCTGGTGGCGGCCAGGGCCGCACTGGCCATGATGAATTCCCTACGTTTCATTGCATTTCCTCTTTCATCGAATCGCGCCGGCAGCAGGCTGCCGGCTGGGGCTTCGTCCTCCCCTTCATGCCATGCATGAAGGGGAGCTTGCAATGCCCATCTGTGGTCAGAACTTGTATGTCGCAGTCAGGCTGTAGATACGGCCGAAGTTGTTGGCATAACCGGAGAAGTTCATCCAGTCGTTCGGATCGTAGAACGGCAGGCGGTTGAATACGTTCTTCACCGTTGCGCCCACGCTGAGGTGCTCGGTTGCCTGCCAATTCACACTCAGGTTTGCGGTCCACCAGGACGGCGCGCCGTGGCACTGCTTGGGCCCGGCATTGACGTAGCTGCCGGTGCAGGTTTCGGCATTGTTGTCTTCCTGGTCGATGCGGTCATACGCCCACTTGGTCTTGCCGACATAGTTGATGTAGAAGCCGGTGTCCCAATTGCCGTAATTCCAGTTGGCGTTGAAGGTCGCACGCACGCGCGGGTTGTTGTAATAGCCGACGGTATTGCCGTAGTACCAGCCATCGCCATTGTCGGAGTTGTACATGTTGCGGTTGGCGATGGTCGCGGCGACGCCGGTGGTCAGGCGGCCCCACTCGCCGAGATCGAAGCGCGCACGCGCATCGACATCGAAGCCATCGATCAGGGTGCGGCCGCGGTTGCGGTACTGGCCGATCACGCTGGCAACGTTACCGGTGCTGTAGCCTGGCAGGGTCGACGGACAGGTGACGCCGCTGGTCGGGTCGCTGCACATGCTGGCCAGCGCGGCCAGGTTGGCAAGGTCGGTCTCGGTGATCGGGAAGCGCGTCATCGCGCTGATCTCTTCCTGCTTGCTGTAGTCCGGTGCGACGATTTCGTCACGACGATAGACAAACCAGTAATCAGCCGACACCGACAGCCAATCGGTCGGTTCCAACACGAAGCCCAGGGTCGCGATCTTGGCCTTCTCCGGTTTCAGCTCCTTGTTCGGCTGGGTCATGCGCGCCACGTTGCGGCTGCAGTCGCTGTTCCACAACGCGTTGCCCAGATCCTTGTCCACACCACGGCTGGACTGGCGCAACAAGCCGGCAATGGCATTGGTTTCCGCACAACGGGTTTCGTCGCGATAACCACCAATCTGCGCGTATACGCCGCCGCTACCGGCTTCGGCCAGGCTGGGTGCACGGAAGCCTTCCGAATAGGTACCCCGCAGCATCAGCTGCGGCAGCGCCTGGTACTTCAGGCCGATCTTCGGTGCGGCATTGGCGCTGAAGCCGGGGTATTTGTCCAAGCGCAAGGCCAGGTCCATTTCCAACTTGTCGGTCAACGGTGCCACCGCTTCGCCGAAGATCGCATAGGTGTTGCGCTTGCCGTCGAACCACGAGCCACCCTGCTGGGTGATCAGGCCATTGGCGGCGTCCGGGTTGCCCGGCGTGTAGAAGGTCTCACGGGTGGCATTGAAACCGAATGCCGCACGCACTTCACCGGCCGGCAGGTTGAACAGCGGGCCTTCGATCTTGCCGTCCAGGGTATGCAGGCGCGTCCACGACTGGATGTCGAAGGTCGGGAAGGCTTCGCGGATCAGCGCCGCGTTGGCCTCGCTGATCTCACCGAACTTGTACGCCGGGTGATCGGAGATGATGACGCGACCGGTGCCCGGATCAATGGTGTACGGGCCAAACGCTTTCTCGAAGCCCTTCAGATTCACGTTGGTGGTCTGGTAGGTCACCGAATGCGAACCTGCGGTGGCGAACGCGGTTTCCCAGTTCCAGTCGCCGACGTTGCCACGCAGGCCGGCGACGGCACGGTAGCTCTTGTCGGTATTGCGCTGGCCGAAGTGGTTGCCGCCCACGTCCTGCAGCAGATAACCCAGGCCAACCACGCCGCCCATCAAGGCTTTCAATTCCGGGCTGGCGTGGTTGTATTCGTTGTTCGGGCCCAGCCACGGCGTCAGGAACTGGTTGACGGTATTGCCGGTATTGCGCGAGAACCAGCTCTGCGGATTGCCGGTGGTGGTGCCATAGGCGCGCGGCGTGCCGCCGTTGGCGCGCAGGTCGATGTCGGTATAGGTCAGCTCGGCAAATGCCTCGGTGGTATCGCTGACGCGGAAGTGGCCGTTGACATAGGCCGTCACGCGCTTGGAATCAGCACCACCGTTGATCTGGCTGGTCATCCAGTCCTGCCAGATGCAGCGGGTGCCGGTGGCAACCTGCAGCACGTTCTCGCAGCCGGGCGCGGCTTCGTCCACGCGCGCCTTGGTGACCGGGTCGATGGCGTAGTAATAGCCGGGATTGAACACCCCCGGTGCACTGCCGGTATCCAGGCGCAGGTTCTTGATGTAGTCCGGGTTGTTGGCGTAGTACTGCTTCGGGTGCTTCAGGTACCACTCGCGGTTGGGGATGCCGGCGCGCTCATACAGGTTGACGCTGCCGTAGACGTTGTAGCCGTCCTCATCCATGTCGCCGAAACCGCCGGTCACGCTGGCCTGCTTTTCATCGTAGGAATCAAAGCGCGGCGCGGTGTCCCAGGTGCCGCTGACTTCCAGGCCCTGGTAGCTGCTCTTGGTGATGACGTTGATGACGCCGGCCACCGCATCGGTGCCGTATACCGCCGACGCACCGTCGGTCAGCACTTCCATGCGCTCGATCACCGCAGCGGGGATGGAGTCGATATTGACGAACTGGGTCTGGAAGCCCGCCGGGGCGCCGTAGTACGACAGGCGGCGACCGTTGAGCAGCACCAGCGTGCCTTGCGCGCCGAGGCCACGCAGGTTGGCTTGCGAAGCACCGTCCGAACCGGTGAACAGCGATTTGGAATCGACCTGGCCCGGGCGCGCGGCGGGCAGGTTGTCGAGCACCTGCAGCAAGGTGCGCGCACCCATGTTCTCGATGTCCTGCTTGCTGATCACCTGTACCGGCGATGCGGTTTCCACATCGGTACGACGGATATTGGAACCGGTGACTTCGACGCGGGCCAGCTCGGTGGCCTTCTCTTTATCCTTTTCCTTGCCGCTGCTGTCCTGGGCGAAGACAGGTGCGGCGATGGCGAACAACACGCTGGCGACAGCCAACGATAGTGGGGCTGGCAAACAGCGTTTGGCACTGCGATTGGCTGGCAACATCGGGTTCTCTCCTGGCAAAAGGCACGCAAAAAAATCAACAATCAGCGGGCAAAGCGATCCCGTGCCACGGGCATGGCGCCGTAGCCGGGGTATTCCGGGGGAAGAGCGGTGTTACGGGTGGGTCATGGCGCGAGGATGTCGGCGGAATCGCCCTCCTCGCCGATCAGCACGGCATTGGCCCAGTTGGCGCAGACCTGGGAGGGTTGGTTGCCCTGCGCGCCCAAGGTGCGCAGGCTCAGTCGGGACAGACCACGGATATCCAGCTCCGGCTTGACCACGCCCGGCGCCTTGACCAGGCCGCTGTCGTAAAGCAGGCGGTCATCGCCCCACACCTGGAACTGCAGGCCACCGGCCTGGCGGCATTGGTCATCGACGCCAAGGTCGGCGCGCAGCGTCTTCCATTGGCCCTTCAGATTCATGTCGATGCGACTGTTCGCAGCGACGCCCAGACCGCGACGGAACTGCAGGCCGTTCATGCGCATCGGAACGTCGGCGGCGAAGGAGCGGTCCGCGTGTACCTGGGCGGCCAACGCGGCCGGCAGCGGCAGCAGGGAGAGGTATTGCTGCCGCGCCGGCCGCTCGGCCGTTTGCTGCTCGAGGATATGGAAGGTGGACAGCGCAATCGGGCCAACATCACGCGGCTGCAGTGCATCCACTGCACGTGCGGCATTGCCCTGCGCCGCCGTCACCATCGGGTCGGTGGCGCTGGCGCCATCGCCTTCGGGGTTCTGCACGCTGAGTACGCGGAAGCGCAGCAGGCGGCCGGCATGGGCCGGGAAGTCGATGCGCTGCACGCCCTCCTTCAGCTGCAGGTGGCCACGTGCGATGGGCTCACCCCATTCGCCATTGCTGTCGCCCATGTAGATTTCGTAATCGCGTACCTGGCCGTGCTTCCAGTTCTTGTCGTTGCGCGGTGCCAGTTCAATGCCGTCGATCAGCTTGCGCTCGCCAAAGCCCACCACCCATTCGTGGGCACCGGTGCGGATGGCCTGGTTGCGCACGCTGCGGAACCAGGTGCCCGGATCGTCGTCGAAGGCGTTTTCCAGCGGATGTCCGGGTTCTTCGGCCGGACGGTTGACCACCAGCAGGCTGTCCGAAGGCAGCGCGCGGCCGAGCTCAGGTGCGCTGGCGAAGGTATCGTCGGCCAGCGCCGCGGCAACCGGGAAATCCAACTGCAGCTGCAGCGGCTTGCGGATGTCCTGGCTGGCGGTGCGTACGTGCAAGGTACCCTTGCGCTCACCGGCATCGAAGTACCAACCTTCCGCTGCCGACTGCAGTGCAGCGGCATCGGCCAGCTGCGGCAGCGCGCGGCCATCCTGCTGCACGGCGGTGGGCGCGGCACGGTTGAGTACGCGCAGACCATAGCGCCGCTGCGCCAACTGGCCTTGATACTCGCCCTGCACCGGTGCAATCGCGACCTGCACCGGGCCACTGCCCTGCGCCGGCGCCTGCACGCGGATCTGCTGCGTGCTGGACTCGCCCTTCTGGTAGCGGCGGGTGCTGCCGTCGTCTTCATACAGCGTGTAGCTGGAATCGCCCTGCGGATACAGGTCGAAGCTCACTTCGTCCAAGGGCTTTTGGCCGTCGAACAGCATCTCCGGATACATCGGCAGGATGGCGCCGGCACGCACGAACACCGGCAGCGTTGCCAGGTCCACCTGGCGATCCAGCTGGCGCCCGGCCGCATCAGCCTGCACATGGCGGCCATCCCAATAGTCGTACCAGCCACCGGCGGGCAGATGGATGTCGCGGCGCCAGCCACGGCTGGCAGCCTGGCTGCGATACACCGGCGCAACCAACAGGTCAGGGCCGAGCAGGAATTGATACTTGTAGGTTTCGTCCTGCGCGTGCGGGTCCTGCGGGTGGTCCCACATCAGCCCGCGCACGGGCGGTGCGCCGGTTTGCGCCGCGTCATGCACCAGGCCGTACATGTACGGGGTCAGGCGCATTTTCAGCTTGAGGTAGTCGCGGTTGATCGAGCGATACGGTTCATCGAAGGCCCACGGATGCTTGCGTGCATTCGACGACCAGCCCGACATGCCCATCAGCACCGGCGTGAAGGTTTTCCACTGCAGGTCGCGGGTGAAGGTTTCGGCGCTGCCGCCAAAGATCGCATCGACGTCGCCAGTGGCATACGCCATGCCGGACAAACCGGAACCCACCAGGGTCGGCACGTGCCAGCGGATATAGTCCCAACTGCTGCTCTGGTCGCCGGTCCAGGCCACCGCATAGCGCTGGATGCCGGCCCAGCCCATCACCGTCCACAGGAACGGGCGCGAGTCGGAGTTGTCCAGGATGCCGTTGAAGGCCTGCTGGTTGGCGTCCATCGCGAACTGATAGCCCTTGCCGGTCCAGGCCACGTCCAGCTTCTGCACGCGGGTGCCGGCCTTGCCTACTTCCCAGGCGATCTTGTCGACGCCGTTCTCGGTCCACAGGCCGGTCTTGAAGCCATAGCGCGCCAGCCCCTGCACGGTCTCCGGCAGCTGCTTGTAACCGCAGCCGTAGCCATCGTTTGGCAGGATCCAGCCGCCGGGCATATCGTTTTCGCGGTACTTGGCGGCCACGCTGTCGACCACGTCGATGGTCGTGCCGGTGGGGCCGTCACTCCAGCCCTCGGGCACGGTGCCGGGCTTCTTGACGTTGTCGCCATCGTTGTAGCAATCGGCATCGCCATAGGACAGCGCCCAGCGCGCGACCATGTTCGGCCGCCCGGTCAACTGCGTGTAGCGCTCCAGCAGCTGCGGCAGGTCCTTGCCGACGAAGTAATACGCGTCGAAGCGGTCTTCCCGATGCAGCAGCGTGGCTTGATCGGGCTGGCGCAGGTCGTAGCTGCCGTCGCTCCAGGTATTGCGCAACATGCCCCAGCCACGTGAGCTGAGCAGCATGGGGGCCGGACTGGGGCGGTCGCCCTCTTCCCAACCACCGGAATAGGACACCTCAAGCTCGCGGCCCTTGAACTGGAAACGCCCGTTCTGTTGGCCGCCGCCGTAAAAAGCTTCATCGGGCTGCGAGGACAGCACCTGCACGCTTTGTTCGGCGGCCAGGTCCAGCGGCTGCTGTTCCTGCCATAGCGGCTGCGCCTGGCCACCGTCGAGCCGCTCAAGGCGCAGCTGCAGCGGCTGGCGCTGCACATGCAGCACGAATGCCGGGGTACGCACGCGGATTTCCTGGGCGTCTTCCTCCAACTGCGCCTGTACGTGCTGCACGGCCTGCGGCAGCACGATGGGCGCGGCCTTGTCGCCTGCGCCGGTCAGCTTGCCGTTGCGGCCGGCCTGCACGCGCACGATGTCGTTGGCCGGCACCTCGATGCGCAGGGCACTGCCGTTGTCACTGACAAGATTCCACACCCGTGCACCATCGCCGCTGTCTGCAGCGGTGATCGACCGCAGGTTGCCGATGGGCTCGGCATGGGCAGGCAGTGCCGGCGGCAACAACGCCGCCAGCAGGGCCAGCAACAGCGGCGATTGACGAACGCAGTGTTCCACCTTGCCTCCAAGCCGTTCAACGGGGGTTTCGAAACCCAGTGCGGCCGACTCTAGGGCAGTAAATCGAAAGATGTCAACAAAATGAAAGCCAAAAGTAAGTAAGATTTCTTACAAACGAAAGATGCTGCAGGGCACCAAGTTTCATATCCACCCTTTCTCCGTATTCATTGCTGCGAAAGCGTTTCGCAGGAAATCTTTCGCTTGGGACGATTCCCAGGGTGAGGAAGGTCCTTGAGAACCTTTCTTTCGTTTTGCTTTCGCTATTTGACATTTCGAAAGAAAACACAGATGGTGCGCTGGCCAATCAGGAACCACACATGGATGCCACCCTGCTTCACGATCTGACCGCCTGGCAGCGCCTGGGCGGAGCCGATACCGCCACCGAAATCGCGCAGCAGCCTGCGCTGTGGGAAACCCTTGCCAGCGACCTGCATCAGGCCGCCGCGCGCCTGCAGGATTTCCTTGGCCAACGCCTGTCCGATCCGCGCCAGTTGGTGATCTTCACCGGCGCCGGCAGCTCCGGCTTCATCGCCGAGATGGTGGCCGACACGATCAATGCGCAATGGCCCGCCGAAGTACGCGCCGTGCACACCACCAGCCTGCTCACCCATCCCGCGCTGTACCTGCAGCGTGATCGCCCGACCCTGCTGGTGTCGTTCGGCCGCAGCGGTTCCAGCCCGGAAAGCGTGGCCGCGGTGGACCGGGTGCGCGCCGATGTGGACGACGCCCGCTTCCTGGACATCACCTGCAATGCCGATGGCGAACTGGCGCGTCGTGGCGCCGGCCGCGCGGACACCTGCACCCTGCTGATGCCGGCTGCGAGCTGCGACCGCGCCTTCGCCATGACCAGCAGCCTGAGCTGCATGCTGTTGACCGCATTGAGCGTGTTCGACAGCGCGCCGTGGGCCGAGCGCATCCAACGCCTGCAGCAGGTTGCCGCACTCGCGCGCCAGGGCCTGGACAACTGGGATGCGGCGGTCGCCGCCTTGGCAGCGCAGCCATACAACCGCGTGATCTACCTGGCCAGCGGCCCGCTGGAAGCGCTGGCGCGCGAAGCAGCGTTGAAGGTGCTCGAACTCACCGCCGGTCGCGTGCTGGCGCTGGCCAACACCCCGCTGGGCTTCCGCCATGGCCCCAAGTCCACGCTCAATGGCGACACCCTCGTGGTCGTGTTGCGCAGCGTTGAACCACTGGCGCGCCGCTACGAGCAGGACCTGCTGGAAGAACTGCGCGGCGACGGTGTTGCCGGCAAGGTGCTGGCGATCGGCCCGCATTCGGATATCGGCGCCAATGATGAGTTCACCCTGCCGGTACCGGCCCTGCCCGATGCCTGGCTGGCACCGGTGTGGCTGCCGTTCGCGCAGTTGTATGCATTGCAACGCTCGGCCGCGCTGGGCCTGACCCCGGACAACCCGTTCCCGGACGGCACCGTCAACCGCGTGGTCAAGGGCGTCACCATCCACCATGGCTGATCCCCGCGCCCCAGCCTGTTATGGCATCGACATCGGCGGCACCAAGATCGAACTGGTGGCCTGCGATGCCGCCCTGCAGGTTGCGTGGCGCAAGCGCATCGCCACACCACAGGGCGACTACAACGGCTTCCTGCAAGCGGTTGAAACGCTGGTGGCCAATGCTGATGCCGAACTCGGCCAGCGCGCGGAGGCAATCGGTATCGCCCTGCCTGGCGTACGCGAACGCCGCAGTGGTCGCCAACTCAGTGCCAATGTTCCCGCACTGACCGGGCAACAGGTCAGCGCCGATCTGCAGGCACGCCTGCAGCGGCCGCTGCATTTCGGCAACGACCTGCAATGCTTCGCCTTGTCCGAAGCGCATGGCGGCGCCGCGGAGGGTTATCCCAGCATGTTCGGCGCCATCCTCGGCACCGGGGCCGGCGGCGGCTACTGCCTGCACGGCAAGCTGGTCGGCGGCTTCAACGGCCTGGCCGGCGAATGGGGCCACTGGAGCGTGCCGGCCAACCTGCTGCAACGCCACGCATTGCCATTGCTTGATTGCGGTTGCGGCCTGCGCGGTTGCGTGGAGCGCTATGTCTCCGGCAGCGGCGTGGCGATGATCGAACGCCACCTTGGCGGCACCGCCGCCAATGCCAGTGATGTCATTGCACTGGCCGAAGCCGGTGATGCCCGCGCGATCCAGGCGCTGGACATCCACCGCGATCTGCTGGGCCACAGCTTTGCCGCCTTGATCCTTGCGCTGGACCCGCACGTCATCGTGCTGGGCGGCGGTCTGTCGCAGTACGCACCGCTGTACCAGCAGCTGCCTGCAGCCATCGCTACACATCTGTTCAACGGCGTGGAAGTGCCCCCCATCGTGCCGCCGCGCTTCGGCGATGCCGGTGGCGCCCGTGGCGCCGCCCTGCTCGCCTGCCAACCTGCCTACTCCACCCCGGGAGCCTGATCATGTCACCGCTGCAATCCCTGCTTGCCACTCATCGCCAAGGCCACAACGTCGGCCTGTACAGCGTCTGCTGCAGCAACGAACAGGTGTTGCGCGCCGCGATGCATGTGGCCGCGCGCCATGGCACCGTGCTGCTGATCGAAGCCACCTCCAACCAGGTGGACCAGTTCGGCGGTTACACCGGCATGACCCCGCCGCAGTACCGCGACTATGTCCAGCAGTTGGCCGATGAAGAAGGCTTCCCGCGCGAACGTTTGATCCTGGGCGGCGATCATCTCGGTCCCAACGCCTGGCAGAAGCAGCCCGCCGCCGAGGCGATGGCCAACGCCCGCGTATTGATCGAAGCCTATGTCGCTGCGGGTTTCCACAAGATCCATCTGGACTGCAGCATGTCCTGCGCCGATGACCCCACCCCGCTGCCCGATGCAACGGTGGCCGCGCGCTCGGCCGAGCTTGCGGTTATCGCCGAAGCCACCGCCAAGGCACACGGCCTGCCGCCACCGGTCTACGTGATTGGTACCGAAGTGCCGATCCCCGGTGGCGAAGCCTCGCTGGCCGGCGGACTGGCCGTGACCACGCCCGCCGCCGCCGCGCAGACCCTGGCCATCCACCAACAGGCCTTCGACACGCCGGAACTGCGCGATGCCTGGCAGCGCGTGATCGCGATGGTGGTGCAACCGGGCGTGGACTTCGACCACAGCAGCGTGCACGACTACGACGCCGATGCCGCCGCAACGCTGGCCGACTTCCTGGAGCAGCAACCGCGCATCGTGTTTGAAGCGCACTCCACCGATTACCAGCGCGAATCCGGCCTGCATGCGCTGGTGCGCGACCACTTCGCCATCCTCAAGGTCGGCCCCGCCGCCACCTTTGCCTACCGCGAAGCACTGTTCGCCCTGGCCGCGATCGAGGCCGAGCTGCTGCCGCCAGCACAACGCTCCAACCTGCCGCAGGTGCTGGAACAGGTGATGGTCGCCAAGCCGAAGAACTGGCAGGCGCATTACCACGGCGACGAAGCCACCCTGCGCCTGCTGCGCGCCTATGCCTTCAGCGACCGCTGCCGTTATTACTGGGGCGAACCCGAACTGCTGCAAGCCGTGCAGACCCTGTTCGCCAACCTGGAACAGCATGCGCCGCCGCTGGTGCTGCTCAGCCAATACCTGCCCGGCCAGTACCTGGCCGTGCGCGAAGGCCGTCTGGCCGCCACGCCGACGGCGCTGGTGCAGCACCGCATCGGCCAATGCCTGGACGAATATGCACGTGCCTGCAGCGCCAACCAGGCCGGCAGTCACAAGCAAAGCGAAAGTTTGCATGCCGCAAACCTTGCGAACGGTTAATCTCGGCCTTTCCAACGCAAACGAGTACCGGCCATGCGCAACACCCGTCCCCGCCGACAGCAGATCCTGCAGCGCCTGATTGACCAAGGTGCGGTGCAGGTTGCCGAACTGGTTGAACAGTTCGGCGTGTCGGCGGTGACCATCCGCACCGACCTGGGCCACTTCGAAGCACAGGGCCTGGCCACACGCACCCATGGCGGTGCCACGCTGGTGCGCATGCCGCCGCAGGAGCAGGACATCCACGAAAAGGATGCGCTGAACCTGTCGCTGAAGGAATCCATCGGCATGCGCGCCGCCCAGCTGGTGCAGCCCGGCGACAACATCATCATCGACTCCGGCTCCACCACCATGACGCTGGCGCGGCATCTGCGCGATCACCGCGACGTCACGGTGATGACCAATGGCTTGAACATCGCCTGGGAACTGGCCAATGCTCCGGCGGTGAATGTGCTGCTGACCGGTGGACTGCTGCGCAAGCAATCGCTGTCGTTGCAGGGCAGCCAGGCCGAAGCCAGCCTGACCTCGTACAGCTTCGACACCTTGTTCCTGGGCGTCGACGGCCTGGACCTGCAGTTCGGCCTGACTACCCATGACGAAGCCGAAGCCCGCCTCAACCACCGCATGGTCGAACGCGCCCGCCGCATCGTGGTGCTGACCGACGCTTCCAAGTTCGGCCGTGTCAGCCTGCACCGCATCGCCCGCCTCGACCAGATCCACGCCATCATCACCGACCCCGGCATCGACGAAGCAACCCGCGAAGGGCTGCAGCGTCAGGGCATCGAAGTGATCACCGCCGAGCCACCGTTATGACCGACACCCGCAGCCTCTACGGCCGCATCCTTACCCCGCTGGGCTGGCGCCGCGGCCACGTCCACTTCGACCAGCAGCTGCGCACGCTGGAGGTGGAAGACCACGCCGGTGATGGCGGCGATCTCCCGATCATCCTGCCCGGCTTCATCGACCTGCATGTGCATGGCGCCGCTGGCGTGGACCTGATGCAAGCCGGTGACGCCGCCCGCCGCATCGCACATACCCACGCCCGCTACGGCACCACCACCCTGCTCGGCACCACCATGACCGCCGAGTACGGCGAGATCGAGAACGCCCTGCGCGGCGTTGCAGCAGTGATGGCCGCCCCGGACAGCGATGCCGCGCAGATCATCGGCGTGCACCTGGAAGGCCCCTTCATCAGCCCGCAGCGGCTGGGCGCGCAACCGCCGCGCACCCTCGAAGCCACGCTGGAATCGGTGGAGCATCTGCACGCACTGGCACCGATCAAGGTGTTGACCATCGCACCAGAGATCGGCCAGCACACGGCCCTGATCCCCGCCCTGGCGGCGATGGGCATCCGCGTGCAGGTCGGCCACAGCGCGGGTACCTATGAAGATGCAGTGGCCGCACTGCAGGCCGGTGCCAGTGGCTTCACCCACCTGTTCAACGGCATGACCGGCGTTGATCACTACAAGCCCGGCATTGCCGCTGCCGCCTTGGCGCATGCCGAGTACGCCGAACTGATTCCCGACCTGCAACACGTGCATCGCGGCACAATTCGCATGGCTGTGCGCGCTATCCCGCGCCTGTATGCGGTCACCGATGCCACCGCCGCCACCGGCATGCCCGATGGCGAATACGCGCTGGGCGAGCAACGCGTGCACAAGTGCATGGGCTGCGTGCGGCTGTCCAGCGGCTCGCTGGCTGGCAGCGCACTGACCATGGATCAGGCGCTGCGCAACCTGGTCGATGTCGGCCTGGACCTGGCCGATGCCTCGCAACGTGTTTCCACCATCCAGGCCGATTATCTGGGCCTGGAAGACCGTGGCCGCATCGCCCCCGGCCTGCGTGCCGACATGGTGGTGCTGGACCCGCACCTGCAACTGCAACAAGTGTGGATAGCCGGCCATCCGGTCGATCCGAACTGACCCGCTACATGTACCGAGCCATGCTCGGCATACCGCGCGGATGCGCGGCGCGGTCCGGCAGCGCAAACGCCGGAACGAAGTGCAGCCGAGCATGGCTCGGCACTACAAAATTTGCCCCAGGAACGCGCCGATGACTGACACCACGTTTGCAGTGCCCGCCACCGACATCGCGCCGCGTTGGCCGGTGCGCTACCTGCTTTTCATCGCTGGCCTGGGTGGCCTGCTGTACGGCATCGACATCGGGATCATTGCCGGCGCCCTGCCCTACCTGGAAGCCACTGCCAGCCATGCCTGGCAGCTGAGTAGCCAGCAGATGGGCTTCGTGGTGGCGGCGGTACTGCTGGGCAGCGTGTTGTCCTCCTTGTTCGCCGGCATGGTCGCCGACCTGATCGGCCGGCGTGGCGCGATGCTGCTGGCCGGCGTGCTCTTCACCCTGAGCATCCCGATCATGGCACTGGCCTCGGGCTATACGCCGCTGCTGCTGGGGCGCCTGCTGCAGGGCATCAGCGGTGGTTTGATCGGTGTGGTGGTGCCGCTGTACCTGGCGGAGGTGCTGGGCCCGGAGCGACGCGGTCGCGGCGCGGCGATGTTCCAGCTGCTGCTGACCATCGGCCTGGTGCTGGCAGCACTGATTGGCCTGTATCAGGCGCATTCGGTGGATGCGGCGACCGAGTCGGTGCGCAACCTGCCACTGGTGCAGCAGGCACAGCACCTGTTCGCGGTGAAGGACCAGGCTTGGCGCACGATTTTCTGGAGCTGCCTGCTGCCCGGCGTGGTGTTCTGCATCGGCGTGTTCTGGCTCAACGAATCACCGCGCTGGCTGGTACGTCGTGGCCGCATCGATGCCGCACGCCGCGGCCTGCAGGCAACCTTGCCGGCCTCACAGGTGGAAACCACGCTGGCGCAGATCCAGAACCCGGTCATCGCAAAAACCGAAGGCGAGCGTGACCGTCTTTTCAGCCGCCGCTACATGGTGCCGTTCGTACTGGCCTGCCTGGTATTGGCGTTCACCCAGGCCACCGGCATCAACTCGGTGCTCGCTTACGCAGTCAACATCCTCAACCAGGCCGGCTTGCCCGGTGCTGCCGCCAATGGCGCGGACGTGGCGATCAAGCTGCTCAACGTGATCATGACGCTGGTGGCCTTGTTCCTGGTGGACCGCAAGGGCCGCAAATTCCTGTTGATGCTGGGCAGCGGCGGTATCTGCCTGGCCCTGTTGGCGGCAGCCATGCTGTTCTTCAAGGCCGAGCAGGGCCGCGCCGATGTGCAGCCGGCGTTGCAGCACGCGGTACAGGCCGATGGCCTGCAGTTGCAGTTGGATCCGGAGCAGTGGCATCAGCTGGCCGGCACCCGCAGCCAGGGCGAGCAACCGATGCAGCTGACGGTATCGTGGACCTACGGCGGTTTCAGCGACGTGCGCTCACTGCGCAGTGACAACCCCAGCGACCAACAGTTGCTGATCGAACGCGCGACCACCGTACGCGGGGATAGCGTGATTGGTCATTTCTTCCGTGGCCTGCATTTGAATCCGTTCCCCGATCCGAGCACCGCCGCCAATGCACCGCTGCGCATCGAGCAAGCCTGGATCGGCCCGGTGCCGCCCGCTTCGCATGGCTGGGCGGTGGCGGCCTGCATCCTGGTATTCGTCGCGTTCTTTGCGGTGGGCCCGGGTGTGTGCGTGTGGCTGGCCTTGTCGGAGCTGATGCCGAACCGGATCCGCTCCAATGGCATGAGCATCGCGCTGCTGATCAACCAGTTCGTGTCGACCACGATTGCGGCGGTGTTCCTGCCGACGGTTGGGCATTACGGCTATGCCAGCATGTTCCTGTTCTGGGCGGCCTGTACGTTCGCGTTCTTCCTGATCGCTGCGTTCTGGCTGCCGGAGACCAAGGGCAAGACGCTGGAGCAGATCGAGGCGCATTTTCGCTGAGTGATGGGAAGGCGATGAGCTGGGTTGAAAGCCCCCCTCATCCGCCCTCCGGGCACCTTCTCCCGCACACGGGAGAAGGGACAGCCAGGCTTTTTTGCTATCGGATAGTTGACCGCGCAGAGCGCAAGCAATGCACCAGCCCTCAGCAATGCCAGCCTTCCCTTCTCCCGCTTGCGGGAGAAGGTGCCCGGAGGAGAGCCTGCCCCCGCGAAGGCGGGGGGGCGGATGAGGGGGCTCCTACGCTTCTGAGCTCCTACGCTTCTGAGCTCCTACGCTTCTGAGCCTCAAAGCTTTCCCAGCTTCCAGCCTCCACTTCACCCCCCCCCCCAAACGCAAACGGCCACCCGAAGGTGGCCGTTGCTGCAAACAGGCGGGGCCTGTTGGCGGGATTACTCGGCAGCCTTGGCGGCCAGACGAGCAGCCTTGGCCTGCTGGGCAGCAGCCAAGTCTTCCTTGATGCGGGCAGCCTTGCCTTCCAGGCCACGCAGGTAGTACAGCTTACCGGCGCGAACCTTACCGCGGCGCTTCACTTCGACCGAGTCGATGATGGCGCTGTGGGTCTGGAAAACGCGCTCGACGCCGTAGCCGTGCGAGATCTTGCGCACGGTGAAAGCGGAGTTCAGGCCAGCATTCTTGGTGCCGATGACGACGCCTTCGTATGCCTGCACGCGCTCACGGTTACCTTCCTTGACCTTCACGTTCACCACGACGGTGTCGCCCTGGCTGAACTTCGGCAGTTCGCGGGTGATCTGGGCGGATTCGAATTCCGCGACGATGGACTTGTTCAGCTTGCTCATTGGGTTACACCGATTGTTCGGGGTGGGCGTGTCGGATCGACAGCTTAGGCTTATACAGTCGCCGGATTGCGCTGCACGTTATTGTTCTGGCTCCACGAAGGCCATTCAGCCAACGGGAACTCGCAATTCTAACCTACTGGTCGCCCTCGGCGCCAGTAGCTTGCTTGAACGAATCAGCAAGCGCCTGCCGGGCTTCGGCCAGCAACTTGCGATCAACCTTGTTCAAGCGGGCTTCGTCCAGCAGATCGGGGCGCCGCAGCGAGGTGCGCAGCAGTGACTGCTGCCGGCGCCAGGCGGCAATGGCCGCATGGTTGCCGGAGCGCAGCACGTCTGGCACGTCGCCCAGCGCATGGCTGGCCGGATGGCTGTAATGCGGGCAATCCAGCAGACCGTCACCTTCAAAACTGTCCTGGACGGCCGATTCGGCATCGTTCAAGGCACCCTCCTGCAGACGAGTGACCGCGTCGATGATCACCGCCGCCCCCAGCTCACCGCCGGACAGCACGTAATCGCCGATTGAGATCTCCTCGTCCACCTCGCCAGCCAGGAAGCGCTCATCCACGCCTTCGTAGCGGCCGCACAGCAGGATCATCCGCGGCAAAGCGGCCAGCTCGCGGACCTTGGCCTGGTCCAGCGGACGGCCCTGCGGACTGAGGTAGATCAGCGGCGCCGGCGCTGGGTCAGCGGCACGCGCCGCCGCCAGGGCGGCACGCAGCGGCTCGATCAGCATCACCATGCCCGGGCCGCCACCGAACGGACGATCGTCCACCCGCCGGTAGTTGCCCTCGGCATAGTCACGCGGGTTCCAGCCGTGCAGTTCCAGCAAGCCCCGCTCCTGTGCACGCCCGACCACGCCCAGCGCGGCCGATTGGGCAAGGAACTCCGGGAACAGGCTGATGACATCAATGCGCATTGTGGTGGGGATTGGGGAGGCGAGATTGGGGATTCAGGAGTCGGGATTGGTAAAACCGGGGGCTCGGTGGCGGGTGCATACCGGGACTGGCAAAGGCTGGAATCAATGCTCGCGCGATGCTGGTGGAAAGGCCAGCAATGCCAGAACAGCATTGTCTCCGCTATGCAGACCCCATTCCCAACCTCAGGATTTCGCCGGTTTTCAGAACTCCGGATCCCAGTCAACCACGATCAGGTTGGCTTCGAAATCCACCGACTTGATGAAGTCATCCATCACGAACGGCACCATCCGCTCACGGTCACCACGCACCACCAACACATCGTTGGAGCCGGTATTGAACAGGTGCGAGGCCACGCCCAGCTTGACGCCGTCCACGGTCTGCACGTCCAGGCCTTCCAGGTCCACCCAGTAATATTCATCCGGGCTCGGCGGCGGCAAGGCGCTACGCGCGATGTAGATCTCGGTGCCGCGCATGGCCTCGACCACGTCGCGGTCGGTCACGTCCGGGAAGTTCGCGATCAGGTTCTTGCCCGACTCACGACCACGCACGCCGGACAGCTCCGACTCCTGCCCCGCAGGGGTACGCAGGATCCACGGCTGGTATTTGAAAATGGCGGAACGTGGCTCGGTCCAGGACTCAAGCTTTATTTCGCCGCGCACACCAAAAGCGCCGGCAACCCTGCCCAGCAGGATCCGGCGCTCGATATCTTTCTTCATGACTAAACAGTCGGGCCGCGCTTACGCGCGGCCCGTCAGGATCAGGCCGCGGTGGCCTGGGCCTTGGTCGCTTCCTTGTACAGGTTGCGAACCTTGTCGGTCAGCTGAGCGCCGTTGGCAACCCACTTGTCGACGGCCGGGATGTCCAGCACAACGCGCTGTTCAGCGCCCTGGGCAACCGGGTTGTAGTAGCCGACGCGCTCGATGTTGCGGCCGTCGCGGGCGCTACGGACGTCGGTAACGATGATGTGGTAGAACGGACGCTTCTTGGCGCCGCCGCGGGTCAGTCGAATCTTGACCATGGTGGTGTTTTCCTATGTTGCCCAGTCGCCAGGATGGCGCGGTAAGCCGGCGATTATAGCGGCGGCCCTGCCCCATTCCAACCCCAAGCGCAGCCGAAAGCTGAACAACCCGGTAGGCGGGGCCCACACCCCCGACGTAGCGAACACTTCAGCCGCACCCCGGCCGGTGGTCACAAGCACCCCACAACGTTCTCATCGATCCTGAGACACGTGGACCTTACGTGCGTGAAATCCTGCCTTCGGGCAGCGGATAGTGCCGTGGCTTCGTGGCGTACGCCACTCCTACGCTTGCGGCGGCTGCCAGGGCGTCAGTACCAATGCCTGACGCAGCACCCGCAGCAGGGCATCGGATTGCTCGAATACCTGCCCGCCCATCTTGCCCAATGGCCAGACCCCCGTGGCATTGCAGGCCACCGCGCCGCTGAAGCCAGCCAGTTCCTCCAGCGCCACCGGACGGCGGTGCTGCGCCTGGCCCAAGCCTTTCAGGCGACGGACCAGCAACTGTTCCGTCGTGCCCCTCAGTGCTGCCGCCTCCGGCCACACCACCTGCGCGCCATCCCAGAAGGCCAGGTTCCAGGTGGTGCCCTCGCTGACCAGGCCCTTGGCATCAATCAACACCGCATCATCGAAGCCCTGCCGCATCGCTTCCCGGCGCAGGTGGAACAACGGAAAGGTTCCCACATGCTTGAGATGCGGCAGGTCGCGCTGGTAGACCATCGGCATTACGGACCGTGGTGCGGACAGCACCGTGGCCGGTGGGGTCAGGCCGATCAATACGTCCAGCGGTACCGGCTGCAGCGGCTGGCGGAAATCGAACTGGCGCGAGAACACGGTGATGCGCAACGACGCATCCTCCAACGCAAAGGCCTGCAAGGCCTGAACCAGCCACTGCTGCAACTGCCCTGCATCCAGCGCGGTGCCGAACAATTCACGCGAGCCCTGCTGCAACCGCTGCAGGTGCAGCTCCCACCCCTGAACCGCGCCAGCGCGCACCTGCAGCGAGGTGAAGTGGCCGTAATTGACCAGCAAGGTGGGGGTCAGCCCGGTCTCCATCGGCTGGCCATTACAACTGAGATAACTCATAGCAATTCCTTTGCCTGCGTCCACAGCGTACCCAGCACCTCGGCAGCGGGCGCGCGTCGCGCCATCCATGCCGATTGCCCCGCCCAGGCCTGCATCGTGTCCAGTCGATTGTCAGCATTGGCTTGCCGGCGCATTGCCGCGGTCAGCCCACGCTGCACCGGATAAGGCTGCGGCGCCGGCGCCGCAGGTGATGCAGCCGCCTGGACATATGCGGTATCAAGGGCACGGCCCAGCCGACCGCTGAACGCACGCGTCGCGCGGGTGGCTTCCGGTTCGGTCCTGGTCAAAGCCTGGCGCCAGGCATCTGCAATATCCGACTCTTCCGCAGCGAGAAAAGCTGTGCCCACCTGCACTGCGCTGGCCCCCAGCAACAAGGCGGCAGCAACACCTCGCCCATCGCCGATACCGCCTGCAGCAATCACCGGCACATCCAGGTTGTCGGCAAGGCGCGGCAGCAGGGCAAACAAGCCCACCATCTGCCGCTCGGCCTGGTCAGCATCGAACGCGCCACGATGGCCACCCGCCTCCATGCCCTGGGCAACAACAGCATCGGCACCTGCGGCCTGTGCCTGCAGCGCCTCGGCCAACGTCGTTGCGCATGCGAACCAGGCGATACCCGCGTCTTTCAGGCGCTGCACCTGTGCAGGCGAAGGCACGCCCATGATGGTGGAGGCTACTGCCGGGCGTGCGGCAATCAGGGCATCCAACTGGGCGTCGAAATCCGCTGGACCCGCATCCCCTGCGGACACATCCACTGGAGGCCCCCACTGCGAAAGGAAATCACGACTCGTCGCTTCGGCAAGTGCATCGCGCTGCGGCGGCGGATCCGGCACCCACACATTGACCTGGGCCGGGCCACTGGCCTGCCGACGGAAATCATCCATCCACTGACCGATCTGCGCTGGCGTGGACAGCACCGCACCCATCGCCCCCATGCTGCCTGCATTGGCCAGGGCGGCGGACAGCGGCACCGGGCAGGCGCCGGCCATCGGTGCAAGAAGAATGGGTAGTTCCACCCCGAAGCGCTTGCAGAAACGATCAACGCGTTGCTGGATCGCAGGATTCATGAGCGACTGCCTCCGGATGGGGAAACAACGACAACGCTGCGACGCAACTGCAGCAAGTTGAAGCTTTGCACGAAGCCTTGCTTGAGGCTTTGCTTAAAGCCCCTCTCCCTTCACGGGAGAGGGGTTGGGGAGAGGGCAAGGAAGCTACCGAATCCCATCAGGAGGCAGCACAGACGCCCCGCACCTCCCCTTCTCGCCCCCGCTTTGACAGGGATACGCCGTTTGTTCTCGCACCAGGAGCAGGCCAAGGCGCAACTCAGTCAGCACTTCATCCAACGTCAGCCCGGCGACACCACACTCAACGGAACGGCAAACCGCCCTTGCCTCCGCCCATGGCGCCGAGCATGCCCTTCATGTTGCGCATCATGCCCTTCATGCCGCCACCGGCGAGCTTGCCCATCATCTTTTCCATCTGCATGTACTGCTTCATCAGCTTGTTGACGTCGGCCGGCTGGGTGCCCGAACCGCGCGCGATGCGGGCACGGCGCGAGCCGTTGAGCAGGCCCGGATTGCGCCGTTCCTTCTTGGTCATCGAACTGATGATGGCGATCATGCGCGGCACTTCCTTGCTCTGGCTGACCTGCTGCTTCAGGTGCTCGGGCACCTGGCCCAGGCCCGGCAGCTTGTCCATCAGGCCGCCGATGCCGCCCATGTTCTGCATCTGTTCCAACTGGTCGCGCATGTCGTTCAAGTCGAACTTCTTGCCCTTGGCGACCTTCTCGGCCAGCTTCTGCGCCTTGTCCTTGTCGACCTGCTGCTCAACCTGCTCCACCAGCGACAGCACGTCGCCCATGTCCAGGATGCGGCTGGCCACGCGCTCGGGATGGAACACATCCAGGCCGTCGACCTTTTCACCGGTACCGGTGAACTTGATCGGCTTGCCGGTGATGTAGCGCACGCTCAGCGCGGCACCGCCACGGGCGTCACCGTCGGTCTTGGTCAGCACCACGCCGGTCAGCGGCAGTGCCTCGCCGAACGCCTTGGCGGTGTTGGCCGCGTCCTGGCCGGTCATCGAATCGACCACGAACAGCGTTTCGGCCGGGTTGATCGCCGCGTGCAGGGCCTTGATCTCGGCCATCATCGCTTCGTCGATGGCCAGGCGGCCGGCGGTATCGACCAGCAGCACGTCGGCAAACGACTTGCGCGCGTCATCGATGGCGGCGCGGACGATGTCCACCGGCTTCTGGTCCGGGCTGGACGGGAAGAACAGCACGCCAACCTGGTCGGCCAGGGTCTTCAACTGCTCGATCGCGGCCGGGCGGTAGACGTCGGCCGAAACCACCATCACCTTCTTCTTGCGCTTTTCCTTCAGGTGCTTGGCCAGCTTGCCCACGGTGGTGGTCTTGCCAGCACCCTGCAGGCCCGCCATCAGGATGATGGCCGGCGCAGGCACGTTGAGGTTCAGGTCGGTGGCCTGCGAGCCCATCACCGCGGTCAGCTCGTCGCGCACGACCTTGATCAGGGCCTGGCCAGGGGTCAGTGACTTGAGTACTTCCTGGCCGACCGCGCGGACCTTGATCTTCTCGACCAGGGCCTGCACCACCGGCAAGGCCACGTCGGCCTCAAGCAGGGCGATGCGGACTTCACGCGTGGCTTCGCGGATGTTTTCCTCGGTCAGGCGGCCGCGCCCACGCAGGCGCTCGATGGTGCCGGAAAGGCGCTGGGTCAGTGACTCGAACATATACGGTGCAACCTGCGGAGCGTGGATACAGAGTTGCCAAGTATAGCGGCCACTGCCGCCGCTGGCGGATCACATCGCCAGCGGCGGGTCCGTGTGCGAAACTGTGTCGATGACAATCGTTCTCATCGCGACAGCCCTCTATCTGCTGGCCACGGCCCTGCTCGTGCGCGGCCTGCGGGCGGACCGTTCCGCGCTGTCCAGCAGCTGGCTATGGCCGGCCGGGGTGGCGGTGCTGCTGCACGGCGGTTATCACGTCATGGTGGCGCTGCGCACCAGCGGTGGCCCGGACATGCATTTCTTCGCCGCCCTGTCCCTGGTGGGGCTGGGCATGGCCCTGCTGACAACGCTGGTGGGCGCGCGCGGGCGCATGGCAGCACTGGGCGTACTGGTATTCCCGATCGCCGCGCTCCTGCTGCTGGCCTACCACGGCTATGGCCATGAGCCGAGCAAGGTGCTTGGCTGGCGCCTGGCCCTGCACGCCTGGCTGGCATTGCTGGCCTACGCCACCCTCAGTGTCGCCGCCCTGCTGGCGATCATGCTGTGGCTGCAGGAACGCGCCTTGCGGCGCCGCGATTTCCGCCCGTGGCTACGCGCCCTGCCGCCGTTGGCGGATCTGGAAACCCTGCTGTTCCGCACGATTGCAGTCGGCTTCTGCCTGCTCACCCTTACCCTGCTGACCGGCGTGCTGTTCGTCGACAACCTGCTGGCGCAGAAGCTGGTGCACAAGACCGTGCTCAGCGTGTTGTCGTGGGTGGTATTCGGCACCCTGCTGATTGGCCGCCGCCGTTACGGCTGGCGTGGTGCCAAGGCCGTGCACTGGACGCTGACTGCCATGGCGCTGTTGCTGTTGGCATTCTTCGGCAGCCAGTTCGTGATCGAGCTGGTCCTCGGCCGGGCCTGACAGGGAGCTGTAGTGCCGAGCCATGCTCGGCAGATGCTTCACCGGCACCGCTCTTGCCGAGCATGGCTCGGCACTACATGACGTCATTCCATCGCCGCTTCCAGCGCCTGCGACAGGCGCTCAACCGCGATCACTTCCATGCCTTTCACCGCGCCCGCCTTCGGCGCATTGGCCTTGGGCACGATCGCGCGCTTGAAGCCATGCGTGGCCGCTTCGCGCAATCGATCCTCGCCATTGGGCACAGGGCGGATCTCGCCTGACAAACCCACTTCGCCGAACGCGATTGTCTTCTCCGCCAGCGGCCGATCCTGCAGCGATGACAGCACCGCCAGCAGCACCGGCAAATCCACCGCCGTCTCCTGCACACGGATGCCACCGACCACATTGACGAATACGTCCTGGTCACCCACCAGCACGCCGCCGTGACGGTGCAGCACCGCCAACAACATCGCCAAACGGTTCTGCTCCAGCCCCACCGCGACGCGGCGCGGATTCGACAGCGGCGACGAATCCACCAAGGCCTGCACCTCGACCAGCAACGGACGCGTACCCTCGCGGGTCACCATCACGCAGCTGCCCGGCTGCCGGGTGCTGCCGCCGGACAGGAAGATCGCCGACGGATTGGGGACTTCCTTGAGCCCCTTCTCGCCCATCGCGAACACGCCCAGCTCATTGACCGCACCAAAGCGGTTCTTGAACGCACGCAGCACGCGGAAGCGACTGCCACTTTCGCCTTCGAAATACAGCACCGCATCGACCATGTGTTCGAGCACGCGCGGGCCGGCGATGCCGCCCTCCTTCGTGACGTGGCCCACCAGGAACACGGCGGTGCCGGTTTCCTTGGCAAAACGCACCAGTCGCGCCGCGCTCTCGCGCACCTGGCTGACCGAGCCTGGTGCGGCGGTCAGTGCTTCGGTCCACAAGGTCTGCACCGAGTCGGCAACGATCAACTTGGGACGTGCCGTCGCGGCATGCTGCAGGATGTGTTCGACGCCGGTTTCGGCCAGTGCGTTGACACCTTCCAGCGGCAGGTCCAACCGCACCGCGCGGCCGGCAACCTGCGCCAGCGATTCCTCACCGGTGACATAGAGCACCGGCAAGGCGCCTGCCATCTTCGCCACTGCCTGCAGCAGCAAGGTGGATTTACCGATGCCCGGATCGCCACCGACCAGCACAACCGCGCCTTCGACCAGGCCACCGCCAAGCACCCGGTCAAACTCACCGATGCCGGTGGACACGCGCAGATGATCGGTCTGCTGCACGTCCTTCAACGCGGTGATCTTTGGGGCTTCGACCTTGCCGGCCCAACCGCTGCGCCGCGATGCGGGGGATTTGGCGGCGGTGGCAGACTCCAGCACGATCTCGCTGAGGACGTTCCAGGCGCCGCATTCGGTGCATTGGCCCTGCCACTTGCTGTATTCGGCGCCGCATTCGCTGCAGACATAGGCGACATTGCGGGTCTTGGCCATGGATGATCCAGGTGCGGAAAGATGACCAGCAGGATAGCCGAGCGCGGTCGCAAACACTGCGACCGCCCCACCGCGCCGCCGTCATGTAGTGCCGAGTGATGCTCGGCAACGCCTTCTCGCCGACGCCTCCAGCAAACGCGTAGCCCGCGTAAGCGCAGCCAGGACATGATCGCCGACGGCCCCGGGTGCGCTGCGCTTACCCGGGCTACCGACTGCCCTGCGTTTGGTAGTGCCGAGCCATGCTCGGCAGGGGCGGTACCGGTAAAGCCTCTGCCGAGCATGGCTCGGCACTACAGACATCGCTTTCGCCGAGCATGGCTCGGCACTGCGGATGGCGGAAACGCAAAGGCCGCCTTGCGGCGGCCTTTGCTGTGCATCAAGCGATCAAGCCGCTCAGTGCATCATGTGGTGGTTCATGTTCCACATGACCCACAACGTGCCCAGCACGATGATGCCGATCACCACCAGGGTGAACATGCCGGCATTGACGTTCCAGCGGGCAGCTGAGGAACGGTCCAGGTGCAGGAAGAACACCAGGTGCACCAGCAGCTGAAGGATGCCTGCCACCACCACCACCGCACCGGTGGCGAAGGTCGACATGCCACCGCTCATCACCACCCAGAACGGAATGATGGTGAGCACCGCGGCCAGCACGAAGCCGATCAGGTAGGACTTGACGCTGCCGTGGCTCTCGCCAGCGGCACCGTGTGCATGATTGTCATGTGCGGACATTACATCGCTCCCGACAGATAAACGACAGAGAACACGCCGATCCAGACCAGGTCCAGGAAGTGCCAGAACAGACTCAGGCACGCCATGCGGGTCTTGTTGCGCTGGGTCAGGCCGTCCTGCTTGAGCTGGACGAACATCACCAGCAACCACAGCATGCCTGCGCTCACGTGCAGACCGTGGGTACCAACCAGGGCGAAGAACGCCGACAGGAAGGCACTCTTGTCCGGGCCGTGACCGGCGTGGATCAGGTGGTTGAACTCGTAGATTTCCATGCCCATGAAGCCGGCACCCAGCAACCAGGTGATGGCCAGCCAGAAGAACATCAGGCCCTTCTTGGACTGGTGCATGGCAATCATGCCCAGGCCGAAGGTCAGCGAGGACAGCAGCAGCAACGCGGTTTCCCACGCCACGAACGGCAGCTCGAACAGGTCCTTGGCCGACGGGCCGCCATTGGTGGCACCGGACAGCACAACGTAGGTCACGAACAGGGTGGCGAAGATGAGCAGATCGCTCATCAGGTACACCCAGAAACCGAAGACGGTGTTCTCGCTGGTGTCGTGATGCTCGTGATGGTCATCGCCATGGTCCGCCGCGTGAGCGGCGGAACCGTGGGTCATCGTGTGGGCGTTCGTGCTCATGCCTTCACCTCGGTCTTCACCAGGCCCTGGGCAACCAGGTGCTTGTGGTGTTCGTTCTCGATACGTTCGACTTCAGCGGCCGGCACCCAGTAATCCACGTCCTTGTCGAAGGTGCGGTAGATGAAGGTACCGATCATGCCGACCAGGCCGACGATGGCCAGCCACCAGACGTGCCACACCATCGCAAAGCCCAGCACCAGGCTGAACGCACCGATGACAACGCCGGTGCCGGTGTTCTTCGGCATGTGGATGTCGGTGTACTTGGCCGGACGGCGCCAGGCCTCACCACGCTGCTTGCGGTGCCAGAAGTCGTCCAGCTCCTCGCCCTTCGGCAGCACGGCGAAGTTGTAGAACTGCACCGGAGAAGCGGTTTCCCACTCCAGGGTACGGGCATCCCACGGGTCGCCGGTCAGGTCGGCGTTCTTCTTGCGGTCACGGATGGACACGGCGATCTGGATCACCTGGCACAGGATGCCCAGGGCGATGATCGCGGCACCGATGGCGGCAACCACGAAGAACGGCTGGTATTCCATGTTCGGGTAGCTCTGCATACGACGCGTAGCACCCATGAAGCCCAGTGCGTACAGCGGCATGAAGGCCACGTAGAAGCCGATGAACCAGCCCCAGAACGCACGCTTGCCCCACGTTTCATCCAGCTTGAAGCCGAACATCTTCGGCCACCAGTAGGTGATACCGGCAAACATGCCGAACACCACGCCACCGATGATGACGTTGTGGAAGTGGGCAATCAGGAACAGCGAGTTGTGCAGCACGAAGTCGATGGCCGGGATCGCCAGCATCACGCCGGTCATGCCGCCGATGGTGAAGGTGACCATGAAGCCGATGGTCCACAACACCGGCGAGGTGAAGTGCACACGGCCGCGGTACATCGTGAACAGCCAGTTGAAGATCTTCACGCCAGTCGGGATCGAGATGATCATCGTCGTGATGCCGAAGAAGGCATTGACGTTGGCACCCGAGCCCATGGTGAAGAAGTGGTGCAACCACACCAGGAACGACAGCACACCAATCGCACAGGTGGCGTAGACCATGCCCTTGTAGCCGAACAGGGTCTTGCGCGAGAACGTGGCGATCACTTCGGAGAACACACCAAATGCCGGCAGCACCAGGATGTAGACCTCCGGGTGACCCCAGATCCAGATCAGGTTGATGTACAGCATGGCGTTGCCGCCACCATCGTTGGTGAAGAAGTGCGTACCCAGGTAACGGTCCAGGGTCAGCAGCACCAGGGTGATGGTCAACACCGGGAACGCAGCGATGATCAGCAGGTTGGTGACCAGCGCGGTCCAGCTGAACACCGGCATGTGCATCAGCTTCATGCCCGGGGTGCGCATCTTGAGGATGGTGATGAAGAAGTTGATACCGCTCAGCGTGGTACCCAGGCCCGATACCTGCAGGGCCCAGATGTAGTAATCCATACCTACGCTTTTACTGTATTCCAGCCCTGACAAGGGTGGGAACGCCAGCCAGCCGGTTGCCGCGAACTCACCGATCCACAGCGAGATCATCATCAGGCCACAGCCCGCAACGAACAGCCAGAAGCTCAGCGAGTTCAGGAACGGGAAGGCAACGTCGCGCGCACCGATCTGCAGCGGCACCACCAGGTTCATCAAACCGGTGATCAGCGGCATGGCCACGAAGAAGATCATGATCACGCCGTGGGCGGTGAAGATCTGGTCGTAGTGGTGCGGCGGCAGGTAGCCTTCGGCGCCGCCAGCGGCAACGGCCTGTTGGGCACGCATCATGATCGCGTCCGAGAAGCCGCGCAGCAGCATCACGAAGGCCACGATCAGGTACATCGCACCGATCTTCTTATGGTCCACCGAGGTGAACCATTCCTTCCACAGGTAGCCCCACAGCTTGAACTTGGTGACCGCGGCTACAACAGCCAGGCCGCCCAGGATCGCGCCAATAAGGGTGGTGAGCACGATGGGATCGTGCGGCAGTGAATCAAGAGAGAGTTTTCCAAGCATCGTCATTCTCCCGAGGGACCGTGGCCGGCATGTGCGGCTTCGGGCTGCTCGTTTGCAGTGTGACCGTCAGCCTCGGCAGCAGGCGCAGCGGCGTCATGGCCTTCGTGGCCCATGGCGGCGTGATCCATGCCTTCATGACCCAACGCGGCATGGTCCATGCCCTCGTGGGACATCGCCTTGCCGTCGTGCTTCATGCCGTAGTGATGGTTCTCACCGGCATGCTTGGCCATGATCGCGTCGAACAGACCGGCTTCGGTGCTGCCGTAATAGGTCACCGGGTACCAGTCGTGGTTGCGCTCGGCGCTCAGGTCGGTGAATGCCTTCTGGTCCATGACCTTGGCATCGCCGCGCACCTTGGCCAACCAGGCCTGGTATTCCTCGTTGCTCACCGCGTGGGCGGTGAAATGCATCTTGCTGAAGCCCGCACCGCTGTAATGCGAGGAGCGGCCTTCATAGCTGCCCGCCTCATCGGCGATCAGGTGCAGCTTGGTTTCCATGCCGGCCATCGAGTAGATCATGCTGCCCAGATGCGGAATGAAGAACGCATTCATCACCGTATCGGCGGTGATCTTGAAGTTCAGCGGGGCATCAACCGGGAAGGTCAGCTCGTTGACCACGGCGATATTCTCTTCCGGGTAGACGAACAGCCACTTCCAGTCCAGCGAGATCGCTTCGATCACCACCGGCTTGGTATCAGACTCCAGCGGCTTGTACGGATCCAGCGCGTGCGAGGAGCGCCAGGTCAGTACCGCCAGGACCAGGATGATCATGCACGGGATCGACCAAACCACCACTTCGATGGCGGTGGAGTGAGACCAGTTGGGCTCGTAACGGGCCTTGGTGTTGGATGCGCGGTACTTCCACGCGAACACCAGCGTCAGCACGATCACCGGAATCACCACCAGCAGCATCAGCACCGTACAGGTGATCAGCAGCGTCAGCTCATCCCGGGCAATCTGGCCCTTCGGGTCAAACAAGGCCCAGTCGCAGCCCGTCATCATGACGGCCATCGCGACAATGAGGCCCGGGCGCAACAAGCGCCCAAGAGTTTTCAACGGAATCATCGGTCGATCCAATTGCGGTGGGGTACTGCCCCCTGTAGCCCTGCCAACCGCTGGCGCGGAAGGCCGCCCCCGGATTGCCCGGCGGCGACAGCTGAACAGGGAGCTACAGGTCAGCCCCGCAATTTTAGGCTTCACACACCACTTAAGAAAGCCATTGACAATGATTTCACGCAGCAAAAGCGGTGCCCGGTGTGCGACATGTTGTCGCACCTGCGACCGGCTGTCGCAGGCTCGCCCGAACCCAACCGGCAACAGGCGGCGCAGGCGAGGCGCCCAGATCAGCGCAATCACCCCGCATTGGCCCGCGGCTGACGCAGGCCATGTCGCACCAAACGGCCAGCATTTCCGCCATAGACGCTGCCGGATTTCCGCAACAGCGCTGACTTTCCGCCTTCAGCGCCTCCTTCAATGGCTGGCCCCGCATCGCATTGAATGCAAACGCTGCCCGGAAGCTGGGGAAATCGATTAATGGAGGTGAACCGGCAGATAACATCGAATATTGGAGACTGAAAATGTCACATGCCTTGGTCCGGTGCCAGGAGAGCCAGTGAGACCCAGTAAGTTCCCATCGATACTCGCAACCCCGGCGCCCGCGTCGCCCCGGTTACTGCAAGCGGCAGGCCCGCTGGGTGTACTGATGATTTCCCTGCTGACAGCGACAGGATGTTCCGCCACGGGTGATGTCGACACCCCCTCCCCCTCGTTCCGTTTCCAGCAGTCGGCTGCGGATGCAAGAACGCAACTGGCGCAGTGGGCGCCGATCGGGGCATCACTTGCAGACGCAACCCGCGCACTTTCCGCGCAGGGCTTTACCTGCAACCCGACCGAGCCCTCGGCGCAGGGCCTGCAATCTTCCACCCTGTGCATCACCGCAACGCCGGTCGAGCCCACACCCGCACAGCGCATCACGGCCCCGCCCACGCCGGTCAACTGGTTTGTCACGCTCGATTCCAGGGACGGCAGTAGCGTCAGCGCTGTACAGGTTGCACGCACGCCCAGGGACATCGCTGGCTGAGACGCCAGACGGCACTGCAAAGGTCATCGCGCTCCTGCTCGCCACTCTGCCCTGCTGGGCAGTCATGGGCTATTACCACCGCGAGCTCGCGTCGGTGCAGGAAGCGTTCAACCGCCATGACGACGCCATCCCGGTGCTGCAGGCGTACTACGCCTCAGACGCCGTACTGTACGAGGCACGGGCATGCGTGAACGTGGCCCCCAACGGCCAGCATGCGGGGGACAAACGCAAATCCCGCCAAGCGAAACCACGCGAGTGAGAAAACCGGGGGCAGAGAACGGTCACAGAGGCCCACTCATCTCATTTACTGCAGATGCAAAACGAAGCAAGGAGGCCTACGTGATAGTCGGACCAACCCCAGCAAGACCACGCAAGGTCCTTGGATGCTTGCTGCTAGCCACATGTACTGTACTGACTGCGTGCGCTACTGAAAGACCATTGGTCACCACTCACGCCACGCAGCCTTCCAGGATCGATACCCCCAGCAACGACTCGATGCCCGTCCAGCGCCCCCATGAGTTTCCCCGCCTCGTCGCTGCAGACAGCGTCGCAAGGAACTTCACGACGTTCATCGGCACTATCCGATCAGAGTCAGACCTTGATCGCAATCGATTTTGGACAGCGATGCAGTTACCGCCGAAAGAACACGATGAGGCCCAGTATTTTGCCAAGGAAGATGGGTACCAAGCATTTTCCCAACAGCTTGAAGATACCGGCGGATCCTATCTGGTCAGTTTTACAGAGAGCACGAAAGAACCACGCACGAAGTCCGTGTGCCTCGAATTCGACGGGGCCGCGGATCCCCCCGCCACCGGGACCAAATGTGGGATCGATATAGATCAGTTCCGGAAATCCATTACTGCCGCAGGATTTTCCGAAGGGCCTGTTGAGCCGAGTAGGTTCAACAATGAAACCCTGGGCAAAACATGGTTCACGTTTATCCGAGGCGACATTTTCGTCAACGTTTTGGCTCAGGAAGTCCGCGGTGATGCCAGCGCGGAGTACCGGCATGCATGTATCCGCAGCATTGAGGTGCCAGTCACTGCTGCTGCCGAAAAGTAGCGCGGGCCATATCAGATCAAGGGGTATTAGGAGTGCTGGACCGGCTCGCAGTTCAGCGCCGCCTGCCGCTGACCGCCTCCCAATGCTTCCCAAACACAGCGCAAAGAAAAGGCCCACACAAGGCGGGCCTGATCTGGTGCCGGAAATAGGAATCGAACCTACGACCTACGCATTACGAATGCGCCGCTCTACCAACTGAGCTATTCCGGCGTGGCCGCGAAGTGTAATTGAAGCCAGGCGTGGCGGTCAATCGACGCTGCCGGGCCCCGGCGCGCCCTGCTCCATGCCTCCGAGATCACCGCCTCGGCTCAGACCGGGCGACGCTGGACAGGGCCTGATCCCGCATTGGCCGCACTCAAGCCAGCCTGGACTGCCGCCCCCATCAATCCCACACCTGCCCAATCCTCTGCGCGGCCGCCAGCCGGTACGCCTCCAGCCGGGCGCGCAGCAGGGGATCGCCGGCAAAGGCGATACCGGTCGGCAGCAGGCTGGGGTCGAATACGCGCTTGCGCTGCGCGGCCTGCTGGCGGGTGACGCGATCCAGCCATAGGTGGCCAAGCGCGACCGCCGGAAGGTCCGGATCCCAGGGGTGGGAAATGTCGGCCGGGTCCAGGTTGGCCGGGGCCTCGGTGAAGACCAGCACGAAAGCGACGCTCTCCCTTGCCAGCTCGGCGCGCAGGCGGCGGTCAAGATAGTCGGCAGCGGCGGGCGCACCCAGCTGCGGATGCGGCTTGGCCGGGCGCAGCACCAACCTGCCGATGCGGGTGTGACCATCGCTGGCAGTCAATCGGTAGGGATGCAGGAAGTGATAATTCAGTGCGCTGTAACTGGCGCTGCGCGCAGCCTGCCGCAGATACTCAAAGCGCTGGGCCGGCTCCGGCAAGGTATGCAGCAGGGGCCGCGCCGCAGTCATCACCCGCAGGAAGGCCAGGAACTCCTCGGGCGTCCGCGCCGGGTAGGACTCCAACGAGTGCCCGACCAGCACCATCGCCGCGCGCGCACCAATGCGCACGGCGATGCCGCGCGGTTCGGCCGCCGGACTGCGCTGGTCGATCTGCGCATCCGCACCACTGCTGGAGAAGCGCACCAGCACCGGCTGCTCCAGCCCACCCAGCACCGCCGCCATGCTGTACTGCGCGGCCAGCGGCGTGGCACGAAAGTGGCCCTCCACCAGCAGCCCGCGCGCATGGTTCAGCCGGGTTCCCGGCGGCGGCTTGCGGGTGCCCTGCAGGGCCGCCAACAAGGCATTTGCCTGGCCCGTGATCATGTTGCACCTCCAGGCGGACGCCACGTCCGCCAACCTGCTGCGGTACGACGTTCGCTCACGGGTTGACCACCCCCGGGCGCAAGGCGATGTGCTTGTACTCGATGAAATCTTCCAGCGCGGCGATGCCGTTCAAGCGCCCCAACCCGGATTGTTTGAAACCGCCTTCCTCGGTGCCGTCAAATACGCGTGCCCAATCGTTGACCCAGATCGAACCGGCCTCCAGCGCCTCTGCCACCCGCAGTGCCTTGTCGAGGTCGCGGGTCCAGATCCCGGCGGCCAGGCCATATGGCGTGCTGTTGGCCAGCTCGACTGCATCTGCCTCGCCGTCGAAGCGCTGCAGCGTCAGCACCGGCCCGAATACTTCCTGTTGCACGATATCCAGGCGGTTGTCGTCCACCTCCAGCAACGCCGGCCTGAAGAAAGCGCCCTTGGACAGCACACCCGCGCCGACCGCACCACCGCGCACGATGGCGCGCGCACCGGCGCGCAGCGCAGTCTCCACCATCAGCTCGATCCGCTCGACGTTGGCCTTGTCGATCAGCGGGCCCATGTCGCTGAGCGGATCGCTGGCCGGCCCTACCCTGACCATGCGCAGACGCTCGGCAATGGCGTCGCGCACGCGCTCATAAACGCCGTCCTGCACCAACAGGCGCGAACCGGTCATGCAGAACTGGCCGGCGAATACGGTCAATGCCTTCTCAAGCACCGGCAGTGCCTGCTGCAGATCCGCATCGTCGAACACGATCATCGGCGTCTTGCCGCCGAGCTCCATGCCGAAACGCTTGAGATTGTTGGCGCCGGCAGCGGCGATGATCCGGCCGGTACGGGTTGCACCGGTGAAGCTGACCACCGGTACCTGCGGCGTATTGACCAGGTAACTGGACCCATCGGCGCCACTCTCGAAGAACAGGTTGATCACCCCGGCCGGCAGATCGCGTGCCTCACCCATGATCCTGGCCATCATGCTGGCGGTCTGCGCGACCTGCGCAGGTAGCTTGATCACGGTCGCACAACCGGCCGCCAACGCCGGCGCCAGCGAACGAATGGTGAGCACTACCGGCGAATTCCAAGGCGCAATGATCGCCGCAACGCCCATGGGTTGGCGCAGGATCATCGACAACCGACCAGGTTTTGGCCGCAATGCCCTGCCCGACTCCAGAAGCGCCGTGGCGGCGTAATAACGCAACTTGCTGGGCACCATGTCCAGCTCGAAGGCAGCCTCGCGCTTGACCTTGCCATTCTCCTGCGAAAGCACATCCAGCAACGCCTCGTAATTCCGCTCGAACGCTGCCGCTATCTGTTCAAGCACACGCGCACGCAGTTCGTGGTCATGCGCCCACTGCGAATGGACAAACGCGCGGTTCGCCGCAACCACCGAGGTGATCGCAGCATTCAGCCCGTCGTCCGGGTAGTTGCCGATCACCTCATACGTGGCCGGATTGATGGACTCGCGCAGCGGTCCGTCGAAACGCGGCACGCCGTTGATCCAGTTCGCTGCACGCCGCAACAGCGGCTGCCCGCTCCCAAGCTTGTTCATTGTCCCTCCTCGCCACTGTCGTCGGCGGATGGTTTGGCCCTGCGTTGGGCCCAGAATTCCGATGCCGCATCCAGCAAGCGTTCGACCACTGGCCCGGCGATGAACACCACCACCGGTACGATTACCGCGGTGGACACCAGTACGCGTAGCGGCATCGACCAGTGGCGGAACTGGTCGCCTGCCAGCGCCAGAAACAGCACCACGCAGGGATACACCGCCAGCCACGTCTGCAAGGTTCGCCTGACCTTCATTGCCAGCCAGTTGTTCACGGCCACATCAACCATCCCGCAGCCATTGGCTGACGCGCTCGGCCAACATGATCACGGTGGGATTGGTCGCCACGCATGGCACGTCGGGAAACGACGAGGCATCTGCCACGCGCAAGCCCACGACTCCGCGTACACGCCCCTGGTAGTCGGTGACGGCATGCGGATCACCGTCGCCGCCCATCGGTGCGGTCGAGGTCGGGTGGTGATAGATGTCCAACGCCATCGGCAAGGCGGCGTCCAATGCCGCATCCCCGACCCGCATCGCACCGGGCACCATTTCTTCAGAGATCATCCGTGCCAGCGGCCCGGCGCTGGCAATACGCCGTATCGTTTGAATGCCCTCGACCATGCGCCTTCGATCTTCAGGATCGTCCAGAAGATTCAACGCAATACGCGGCGCATCGGTGGCCAGCGTGGAACGCAACGTCACCCGGCCCAGGGACCGCGGACGCGTCAGCGCAAGCGCGAGCACAAACACCGCACCGGTGGGCGAGCTTTCCGGGTCACCGTAATGCACGGCGGACACGTGCAGGTCTCCTTCGCCAGGACTGGCATGCGCAGACTGCGCCCACAGGATCGCGCCAACCGGTGGCACGGGCAGGCCCAGCTCACCGGGCCGCGCCGCCCAGGTGGTGTAGAAGAACGGATGCTCCTGCAGGCGTTGCCCTACCGGCAGGTCCGCGACCACATCGATATTCATCTCACGCAGCGCATCCTGCGGACCTATGCCTGAGCGCAGCAGGATGGCGGGGGTCCCGTACGCACCAGCGCTGAGCACGATCTGGTTGGCGGGGATGTGCTCACCGTTGGCCAGCACCACCGCGGTTGCTTCGCCATTACGCGTCTCGACCCGATCAACCAGCGTCTGGCTGCGGATCTGCAGATTGGGACGTTGCCGTACCTGCAGCGACAGATACGTCATGCCGGTATTCAAGCGTTGCCCCATGCGGTTGTTCATCGGGTACGGACCGACCCCGAAGGGTTGCGTACCATTGAAATCCTGCACCCGGGCAAAGCCGGCCAACATTGCAGACGCGATGAACGCGCGTTGCATGTCCGAGACTTCGTCTTCCTGCAACTGATGGATGGGCCACGGCCCCTCGCGGCCATGCTCGGCATCTGCACCAAACAAGGTGCGCTCGCTGCGGCGGAAGAACGGCAGTACATCCGCTGGCGTCCAGTGTGGCAGCCCGGCGCGCGTCCAACGCTCGAAGTCAACAGCGGGGGCCCGCATCGCCACGCCCGCATTGACCGCCGAGCAACCGCCCAGCACCTTGCCGCGCGGTACTGGCAGGCGCGCGCCGAGCCCATCTGGTTCTGCGGTAAAGCCCCAGTCATGCGTGCTGTCACCGCCGATGATGCTCTGCAGGCGCACCGCATCGGGGTACGCATCCGGCGCATAGGCGGGACCGGCCTCGATCAGCAGCACACGGCGATAGCCATCCTCGCTCAAGCGACTGGCCAGTACCGCCCCGGCGGAACCTCCACCAACCACCACCACGTCATAAGCCGGCGCTGCATCCGCGCCAAACGCAGCACTGTGCCGCAACGGACGCCACGCTGTACCCGAAGAATAATGTTGGTTTGCCATGGACAATACCTCCATCCGCAATGACTGCGGCGCCGCTGTTCACCGGCATCGCATACGTCATGTGCATCGAGCCGGACCGACACCAGCGATGGTCAGTCAAGCAGCACATCGACGGAACCACCGTTCTGTTCGGGGCACTCAGGAAACAATGTCCTCAAATATTTCATCACTTGAATCACTCAACGGCCTGATGGCATTTGCCACTGCGGTGGAGACCGGTGGATTCTCTGCCGCAGGACGCCGCCTGGGTCTGTCATCCTCGGCCGTTGGAAAGGCGGTGGATCGGCTGGAGATGCGTCTTGGCATGCGTCTGTTGAACCGCAGCACGCGCGCCCTTGCACTGACCGGTGCTGGCGAAGTCCTGTACCAGTACGCGATCAAGATATTGAGGGATCTGCAAGACGCCGAGCGCGAAATGCAGTTGCAGGAAAGTACGCCCCGTGGCCACCTGAAAGTGAGCGTCCCCCCGATGCTGGGGCGTCGGTTCGTGCTGCCCGCGTTGCGGGACTTCCAACAGGTCTATCCGGAAGTGATGGCCTGCCTCAGCTTTGACAACTCCTTTGTCGACATTATCGACGAAGGCTACGACCTTGCGCTTTGGCCCGGCGAGCTTGAGGATTCCAGCCTGCAGGCAAGACGGCTAGGCCCCATGCATATGATGATCTGTGCGGCGCCACGGTACTTCGCCGAACATGGCAAGCCGCAATCCCTGATCGACCTTGCCCAGCATTGCTGGATTCGCTTCCGGCGCTCAGACAACAAGCGCATGGAACCCTGGCGTTTCCGCGACAATGCCCCCCTGCCAAAGCCCCGGTCGTCGATCAGTTTCAACGATGCCGAGGCAATGGTTGTGACGGCCGTAGCCGGTTGGGGGATCATGCAGGCGCCCGAGTACACGATGCGGGAAGACCTGCAGGCAGGCCGGCTGGAGCCTATCCTGCAGGAGTACGCTTGGGACAAGGGCGGTATCTCATTCGTATGGCCAGCGCACGCGGCCCGGGCACCGCGGGTGCGGGCCTTCATCGACTTCATGTCCGAGCGTTTGATCGCCGAACTTTACCCGCAGCCCGGCATGCGTTGATTGAGCACTGCCGAAACCTGCTTTCATCCCATGGCCCGGTTGTCAGGGCAACACACGGCCACCGCCCGATGCGCCGGCCGGCCCATCGGGCGGCCACGCATTACGCGCCCGCCATCCACTTCAGCATCAGCCCGGTCATATAAGCAATGACCGTGCCTGTGGCGTAGCCAACCGTGCCCAGCAATACACCCACCGGTGCCAAAGTCGGGTGGAAGGCTGCGGCCACAACCGGCGCCGATGCGGCAGCACCGATATTGCCCTGCGAACCGATGGCGAAGAAGAACAGCGGTGCACGCAGCAACCGGCCAACGATATACAGCAGGCCGATATGCACGCCCATCCAGATGACCCCCAGCAGGAACAGCCACGGCCTGTCGGCCAGCGACAGCAGGTCCATCTGCATGCCGATGCAGGCGATCAGGAAGTACAGGAACAAGGTGCCGATCTTGGATGCACCGGCTGCCTCCAGGTTGCGCGCGCGGGTGAAGCTGAGCAGCAGGCCACTGAGGGTGGACAGCATCACCACCCACACAAATGCAGAATCCAGCGATGCCTTGCTGGCCCAGCTCACGTTCTGCCCGAACCAGCCCGCCAACGGCGTCGCCAACGCATGCGCCAAGCCAACGACGCCCAGGCCAACGCCAACAATAATCATCAGATCGGTAAGTGAAGGATTACGCGCACTCTTGGCTTCGTACTCGGCGATGCGGCGCTTCATGTCATCGATGGCCGATGTATCTGCACCGCTGCGCACATCGATCGACTGCGAACGCCCGGCCAACCACAGCAGCACCGCCATCCACAGGCTGGCGCAGGCCACGTCGACCACCGCGATCTGGCCAAACGTGGTGGCATCGACGTTGAAGGTTTCACGCATGGCGGCCATGTTGGCGCCACCACCGATCCAGCTGCCGGCCAGGGCAGCCATCCCGGCCCAGGTATCGCCGGCCACGGTTTCGGGGTGGATGAACTTCATTACCTGGAACGACACAGCCGCACCCAGCACGATGCCGACGGTACCGGTGACGAACATGATCAGCAGTTTGGGGCCCAGCCTGGCGATTCCCTTCAGGTCGATGGAAAGCGTGAGCAGGACCAATGCTGCGGGCAGCAGGACATCGCGCGCGATCGGGTTGTAGAGCTTGGTGCTGTGGCCGTCGATCAGGCCGGTGGTGTTGTAGATGGCCGGGATGAAGTAGCACAGCAACAAGGCCGGCACCCAGGCGAAGACCTTCTTCCAGAAGGGTGTCGGGACGCTGGCCAACCAGAAGATCAGGGCCAATGTGGCAGCTATCAGGCCGAGGCCGACGATATCATTGGTGATGAGGGCGGTGCTGGTTTCGGTCGGCATAAGGCCTGTTCCTGTCGATCGAAGGGAAATAAAAACGCCACGTTGGTGACGTGGCGTGGGAGGGTGGAGCCTAGCATGGTGGTGTTGTATGCGGGATTTGCATGGGAAAGCGGCGCTTCGCGCTTCCCCTCTCCCCAACCCCTCTCCCCAACCCCTCTCCCGTAAAGGGAGAGGGGCTCAGTTGGCCCCGAGTGCCGGCAACATGTGCAACTGCAGCTTCAAAGCCCCTCTCCCCTTGCGGGGTGAAAGGAGCAGCTTGCGAACCATAGGTTCGCTGCTCATTGAACGCCCTTGCGCCAGCGCAAGGGCTGGGGCGCGGAGCGGGGGTTGGGGAGAGGGGCGCGCGCAGCGCGCGCCAGAACTCACCCTGCCCCAGCCATCGCCCTCAACGTAATCCCCACCACATACGCCGCACCGGTACCCACCGCATAACCCAGGGTACCCAGCAACACGCCCACCGGAGCCAGCGCCGGATGGAACGCGGTCGCCAGCACCGGCGCAGAGGCCGGCCCACCGATATTGCTCTGCGAAGCAATGGCGAAATAGAAGAACGGCACCTTCAGCAGCTTCCCGGCAAGCCACAGCAACACGATATGCACGCCGATCCACAACACGCCCAGCGCGAACAGCCAGGGCTTTTCCAGCAGTGCCAGCAGATCCATCTGCATGCCGATGCAGGCGATCAGGAAATACAGGAACATCGATCCCCACTTCGACGCACCCACGCCTTCCAGCTCACGTGCGCGGGTGAAGCTCAAGCCCAGACCGATGAAGGTGGCCAGCAGCACCACCCACACGAAGGGCTTGTCCATGCTCACCGAACTAGACCAGCTGACGTTGGCGGCAAACCAGTTGGCCAGCGGCCCCGCCAAGGCATGCGACAGTGCAACGGCACCAAAGGCGATACCGGCCATCACCATCAAGTCACCCAAGGCCGGAATGCGCGCGTGCTGCGCCTGGTAACTGGCCACACGGTCACGCAGGTCGTCCAGCGCCGTGGTATCGGCACCGCTGCGCTTGTCCATCGCCGGCGCGCGCGAGGCGAAGAAGATCAATACCGCCATCCACACATAACCAACACCGACATCGACCACCGCGAACTGGCCAAACGTGGTGGCGTCGACCTCGAAGATCTCTTTCATCGCCAGCATGTTGGCACCGCCACCGATCCAGCTGCCGGCCAGTGCCGCCATACCACCCCAAGTGGCACCGGCTACCGTTTCAGGATGCAGCCAGGCCATCACCTGGAAGGCCACGACAGCACCCAGCATGATGCTCAGGACAGCGGCCACGTACATGGCAAGCATCTTCCAGCCCAGGCCGAGGATGCCTTTCAGGTCGATCGACAGGGTCAGCAACACCAGCGCGGCAGGCAGGAAGACATCGCGTGCGATCGGGTTGTAGAGCTTGGTGGTTTCACCGTCGATCAGGCCGAAGGTGTTGTAAACGCCGGGAATGAAGTAGCACAGCAGCAACGCAGGAACGAAGCTGTAGAACTTTTTCAGCAGCGGATTGCTGCTGCCCGATGTCCAGAAAATGACGCCCAGCGTGGCGGCGATCAAGCCAAACACGATGATGTCGTTGCTGATGTACGCGCCTGTAGCGACTGCCAACATCATCTATTCCCTTGTGGTGCGTTTGCGGGCGAGCCCCGCCCATGGATGAAACCTGCAGCCGCACCACGAAGGCAGACAGCAACTGCGCAGGACCAGACACAATGGCGAGTCCTTCGCCCCATCCGGCCATCCCCGACCGGGTGTACATCAATGCGACGCATACGTTGCGGCACTTGCCGCCGCAACACTCAGAGCGTGGTCACGATCGCTGCACGTTGCCGCGCGTATTCCTCATCGGTGATCACGCCTTTGGCCTTGAGCTCGTCCAGTTGCTGCAGGCGACGCTGCGCGGCCGCTACCGGATTGCCGGGCTTGCGTGACCCCAGTTTGACCAGCCATACGATCAGGCCGACCACGCTCGCCGCCAATGCGAACAAAAACAGCAGTACCAACAAATGCCAGATGCTCAAAGCGCCCATTGCGCATGCTCCCTTGCTGTTGAGTGCTCGTGACGGGCCTGTCCGTGACCCGATCACCCTGGACGCGGGGCGCGCCGCATGACACGCCCCACGCAACTGCTTACTGACCGATGTGCTGCTTCAGCCAGCCATTGACCGTGTCATGCCACAGCACACTGTTGTGCGGCTTCAGCACCCAATGGTTTTCATCCGGGAAGTACAGGAACTTGGACTCGATGCCCTGGCGCTGCAGCGCGGTAAAGGTGGCCAAGCCCTGCTCCACCGGGATGCGGTAGTCCAGCTGGCCCTGCACCACCAGCATCGGCTTCTTCCAGTTGCCAACATGGTTGACCGGGTTGAACTTCTCGTAGTTCTGCGGCACGTCGTACGGGGTACCGCCCTGCTCCCACTCGGTGAACCACAGTTCTTCGGTGGCATAGCCCATGGCACGCTGGTCGAACACACCGTCGTGGTTCACCAGGCACTTCCACGGCTCGTTCCAGTTGCCGGCGATCCAGTTGACCATGAAGCCGCCGTAGCTGGCGCCCAGTGCGCAGGCCTTGTCGCCGTTGAGGAAGCTGTATTTCTGCTGCGCCGCGGCCCAACCCTTCTGCAGGTCTTCCAGCGGGCGGTCGCCCCAGTGCTGGCTGATTGCATCGGTGAAAGCCTGGCCGTAACCGGTGGAACCGTGGAAATCGATCATCACCACCGCGTAGCCCTGGCCGGCATAGGTCTGCGGGTTCCAGCGGTAACTCCAGCCATTGCCGAAGCTGCCCTGCGGGCCACCGTGGATCAGGAACGCCACCGGGTACTTCTTGCCTTCCTGGTAGTTGTGCGGCTTGACCACGTAACCGTGCACGGTCTCGTCGTTCCAGCCCTTGAACGAGAACTGTTCGAAGTCCCCAAAGTTCACGCCGTCCAGCATTTCAGCGGCACTCTGGGTGATGGCGCGCTGCGGTGCGCCGGCAGCGGTGCTGCTGGTGAACACCTGATCGCCGCTCTTCAGCGAGTTGCGGGTAAAGGCCAGCGCATCACCGGCGATATCGAAAGAGGAGATGCTGCCCTCGCCCACCAGCTTGGTCGGCTCGCCATTGGCGATGTTGACCGCGAACAGCGGGTGTTCCCCCATGTCCTGCGCAGTGGTGTAGATGGTCTGGCCATCGGCCGACAAGGTGATGCCATCAGCGGAACGATCCCACTGCGCGGCGATCTCGTTGACCTTGCCCGAAGCAAGATCCAGCGCCATCAGGCCGAAGCGGTCAGCCTCGAAGCCCGGGCGCTTCATCGCGCGGTAGAACAAGGTCTTGCCGTCGGCGCTGAATACCGGGCCGGCATCCCAGGCGGGGTTGGCTGCGGTCAGGTTGACCGGCGCCTGCTTGCCTGCGGCATCGAGCTTGTACAGGTCGAAATTGGTCGACCACGGCTCCTGCTTGCCCTGCACGCGGATGCTGGCCACCACCGAGGTGCCATCCGGCGACCACACAAAGTCTTCATTGCCGCCAAACGGCTTGGACGGCGCATCGCCGGCCAGCGTGGCGCTGATAGCCGAGGCGCCCTTTGCAGCAGCTGCTCCTGCAGCCGGCAACGGCGCCACGAACAAGGTGTTGCGGCGGCCATCGGCCCAGGTATCCCAATGGCGCACGAACATGCTGTCGAACACCTGCCCGCTGGCCTTGGAGGCCTTGGCCTGATCCAGGCGCTTGCTGGTGCAGGCCAGGTCCGAGCCGCAGTCCTGGAAGACGCCAGCGCTGAACAGGACGCGGTCGCCCTGCGGCGAGATGCGGTAGCTGTCCACGTCCAGCGCGAAATCGGTGAGCTGGCGCGGTTCGCCGCCGGCCAGCGGCATCACGTACAGCTGCTGGCTGCCGTTCTTGGCGCTGAGGAAGTAGACATCCTGCCCCTGGATCGAGGCCGAGTTGACGTTCCAGCCAGCCGGGGTGAGCTGCTTGGGCGGCGCCATGTCGCGGGTGCGCAGGTCGCGGATCCACAGGCTGCTGCTGGCCTTGAGGTCGGCATCCACCACGCGCTTGGCAAATACCACCTGCGCGCCATTGGCGCTGAGCAGCGGTGCGGACGCGCGGTCCAGCTTGACCATGTCGCGGACTTCAAAACCGCGCGCACTGGCCAGCGACGGCAAGGCGGCCAGCAGGCACAACGGCAACAGGGCGTGACGAAGCTTCATGGGCATCTCCCAGGCAAAGACAAACCCCGATGGTAGGCGGGCAAGCCATCCGGCTGCAAAGGCTTGAAGTCATGGCTGGGCAACCGCCGGAAACAGCAAAGCCGCCCGAAGGCGGCTTTGTGTTGGCTTTGCTTTGAGCCCCCTCCCTTTGGCCGCAGGCCAAGGGGAGGGTTGGGGAGGGGTGCTTTGGCTTTGGCTTTGGCTCCAAGCCCAAGCCCAAGCCCAAGCCAACTAAAAACCAAAAGCTCCCCTCTTCCGCCCTCCGGGCACCTTCTCCCACAAGGGGAGAAGGGAAAATCAGCGCAAAGCTCCCCTCTTCCGCCCCCCCCACCTTCGCGGGGGCAGGCTCTTCGGGCACCTCTCCCACAAGGGGAGAAGGGAAAATCAGCTCTTCGCTGCGGGCTCGCCCTTCTTGCCGATGCGGTACATCAGCAGGCCAACCAGGAACAACACGAACAGGCCTACCCAGGCCGACAGGCCTGCCCAGGTGTCGGCAAAACCGCCCAACGGCAGGGCCAGCACGTCGCCCTTGCCGCTGACCACGATCGGCACCGCAATGGCGATACCCATCAGCGCTTCACCGGTGATCAGGCCAGCAGCAAACAGCACGCCCGGGCGGTGCACGCGGTCACGGCCTTCTTCGTCGTCGGCACGCAGCTTGTGGAAACGCTCCACCAGGTGGGCCAACAGGCCGCCCAGGAAGATCGGCACCATCAGCTCCAGCGGCAGGTAAATACCGATCGCGGCGGCCAGCACCGGCACGCGGAAGCGCTTGCCGGTCTTCTTGAGCCACTCATCAATGGCGATGATCACCGCGCCAACACCGGCACCCAGGGCAATCATGGTCCACGGCAGCTGGCCGCCAAACAGGCCACGGGCCACCGATGCCATCAGGTTGGCCTGCGGTGCGGCCAGCGAGTTGGGGTGCTCCGCCGTCGGCGCACCGATGCCGTAGGCATGGGCCAACAGGTTCAGCACCGGCGCCATGATCAGGGCACAGGAGAACGCACCGATACCCAGCATCAGCTGCTGCTTCCACGGGGTGGCACCGACCAGATAGCCGGCCTTGAGGTCCTGCAGGTTGTCACCGCCGACGGCGGCGGCACAGCACACCACCGCACCGATCATGATTGCAGCCACCGCACCCAGCGGTGCGCCGCCCACGCCAACCGGAATCAGGCCGTCCTTGCCCAGCAGCACTACCAGCACCACCGAGGCGAACAGGATGGTGGAGATGGTGATGCCCGACACCGGATTGTTGGACGAACCGATCAAACCGGCCAGGTAGGCCGACACCGATACGAACAGGAAGCCGGCGACGATCATGATGATGGTCATCGGCACCGACACGTGCCACTGGCCGACGATGGCCTGGTACAGCCCCAGCAACGGCAGGGTGAAGGCGACCAGGGCGATCAGCATCCACTTCATCGGCAGATCGCGCTCGGTCTCGGCCAGGGCCGGGCCACTGCTCTTGCGGGCTGCGGCGAAGCCACTCTTGACGCCGTTCAGCAGCGACTTGCGCAGCGAGAACAGGGTCCAGACGCCGCCAATCAGCATGGCGCCCACACCCAGGTAGCGGATCTGCGAGCCCCAGATGGCGAAGGCCGCATCAGCTGCCGGCGCATTGGCGATGGATGCAGCCAGCTCCGGGTTGCCGCCCAGGAAAAACGCCTGATACAGCGGGATGGCGATATGCCAGGACAGGATCGAGCCGGACAGCACCACGATGCCCACGTTCAGGCCAACGATGTAACCCACGCCCAGCAGCGCCGGCGACAGGTTGGTGCCGATGAAGGCGGTGATCTTGGAGCTGCCGACATAGGCCGACTGCGCCCAGGCATCGGGGAAGATGCGCAGGCCCGAGGCCGCGGCCAGCTTGACCAGGCCACCAATGGCCGCCGAAATACCGAGGATTTTCATGCCCGGGCCCGGGTTTTCACCGGCCTTGAGCACCTCGGCTGCGGCCTTGCCTTCCGGGAAGGGCAGCGGATCTTCGACGATCATCGAGCGCCGCAACGGCACCGAGAACAGCACGCCCAGCAAGCCGCCCAGGCCAGCAATACCCAGCACCCACCAGTATTTGAAGTCCGGCCAATAGCCCATGATGACCAGCGCCGGGATCGTGAAGATCACGCCGGCAGCAATCGACGAACCGGCCGAGGCACCGGTCTGGACGATGTTGTTTTCAAGGATGGTGCCGCCCCCGAGCAGGCGCAGCACGCCCATCGAGACGACAGCCGCCGGAATGGCGGTTGCGATGGTCAAGCCTGCGAACAGGCCCAGGTAAGCATTGGCGGCGGACAGCACCACAGCCAGCACGATGGCAAGAACCACCGCGCGGAATGTGAGCTGCGCAGGCGCAGCGTTGTTCATGGAAAGCCCTTGGATGGCAAAAAAACCTTCGCCAAGCTAACGCCCGCTTAACGGCAAGTCCAGCCGCGGCGCGGCACGGGCCCGCATACGGCACAGCCAGCACTCTGATTCGGCACAGCCCAGCAAGGGTTTGCACCGATGCTGCGGCGCGGGCTACGCCCTCCCCTGCGTCCACCTATACTCGCCGGCTTCGATCCAGACGCCCGTCTCATGTCCACATCTTCCCTGCCGGCGACCGGCACTGACGACTTCCTCGGCCACCCCAAGGGCGTCTACGTCTGCTTCTTCACCGAGATGTGGGAGCGCTTCTCCTTCTATGGCATGAAGGCCCTGCTGCTGCTCTACCTCACCAAGTACCACCTGTTCGGCGACAAGGCTGGGCTGGACCTGCTTGGCGCCTACGGCGGCCTGGTCTATTGCATCCCGGTCTTCGGCGGGCTGTTGGCGGACCGCTGGCTGGGCATGCGCAAGGCGGTGGTATTCGGCGGCATCCTGCTGGTGCTGGGTCACGCCGGCATGGCGTTCGAAGGCCATGCCGCACAGCGGGTAGCCGGTGAAGTCGTACGCGACGAAGCCGCGCTGTCGGTGACCTACCTGTCGCTGGCGCTGATCATCATGGGCGTGGGCTTCCTCAAGCCCAATATTTCCACCATCGTCGGCAAGCTCTATCCGGAAAACGATCCGCGCCGCGATTCGGGCTTTTCGCTGTTCTACGCCGGCATCAACCTCGGCGCGCTGTTTGCCTCGCTGGTCTGCGGCTTCCTGGGTGAGGCCTATGGCTGGAAGTACGGTTTCGGCGCTGCCGGCATTGGCATGCTGGTCGGCCTGGGCATGTTCCTGTGGGGCCAGAAATACCTGCACGGCCACGCAGAACCCGCACAACCGGCCAGCCTGCGTGAGCGCGTGCTAGGGCTGCCGCGTGAATGGTTGATCTACCTTGTGGCCATCATTGGCGTGGTGCCGGTTGCGGCCCTGATGTGGGCAGCAGCCAACGGTGCCTTCGCCCTGGGTGGCGAGATCAGCCTGGCGCTGATGCTGATGATCGTGGTGCTCGGCGGCGTGCTGCTGTGGTTTGCCTGGTTCACCGGCACCCACTGCACGCCGGTACAGCGCCAACAGATGATCGCGCTGATGGTATTGATCTTCATGGCGCTGGTCTTCTTCACCCTGTATGAGCAGACCTATGGATCCTGGGTCACGTTCACCGATCGCCTGCTGACGAAAGACCTGGTGCCTGCCTTGGTGATCCGCGACGGTACGCCGCTGCCGTGGTCCGTCGTTTCCCTGCTGTTGGCACCGCTGGGCTTCGTGGTTGCCGCTCGCCTGTCCGACCGTGATCCCGCATCCAGGGCACCGCGCCTGTTGTTCGCCGCTATCGTGGTAGCGATGCTGTTGATGCTGGTCCGCGACTGCCTGGTGCTGCCGCAGACGGCCGGCTCCCTCACCTATCTGGGCGCGCTGTTCCTGGTGCTGTTGGCCCCGATGTTCGCGGCCTTGTGGGCCTGGCTCGACAAACGCCGGCTCGATCCGTCCAAACCACTGAAATCTTCATTCGGCCTGGTATTCGGCGCACTCTCCTTCGTGCCTTTGGCATTGGCCGCACAACAGGTAGGCGCGACCGGCGCGATGGCCAGCGTGTGGTGGCTGGTGCTGGCTTACCTGATCCTGGAGATCGGCGAGATGTGCCTGTCGCCGGTGGGCCTGTCGGCGGTCACCCAGCTGGCCGCACCACGCGTGGTCAGCCTGATGATGGGTACCTGGTTCCTGGCTACTGCTTTCTCCGAAACCCTTGCGGCATTGTTCGGCAAGCTGGCTGCCATTGACGTGCCCGAAGGCCAGGTGATGAACATCGCCGAAGCCGCTGGCCGCTACGAGCACCTGTTCTGGCTGCTGATGTGGATCGGCCTGGGCTGCGCGGCAGTAGCGTTGATTGCCTCGCCGCTGCTGAAACGGATGATGCACGGCGTGCGCTGACAGCGGCAGGTGCGGCGCAAGTCGCGAAACCGGTATTCGCTCAGAGATCGACATGCTTTGTCGTGAGGGGCTGTCAGCTTCGCCATCTGCGCCGCCCCTACCGATTGCTTACAACGCCACCTGCAGTTTGATGCCCAGCACCAGCGCCGAGTCCACTTCGGCCACCCCACCGGGGTCCTTCACATACTGCAGGTTCGGCCGCACTGTCAGCCAATCGCTGACATGCACGCCGTAATAGAGTTCGGCGTTGTATTCGGTGCGCTGCACGGGCTGGTAAAGCGGGTCGGCGAATGCCTCGACTTCGTTGGACGCATTCAACAGCCGTTGCCGCCGGGCCACACGATCATTCACATGGATGCGCCCGATACCGAGACCGATATCGTCATGTGGTCGTGCATTGAACGGCCCGCGGTACACCGCGCCCAATTGCTGGAATCCATCCACCGTATTGGTGGCTTTGTCATGGATGGTCAGATTGGCGAACAGGCTCAACCCGCGTGAGGCATCGCCATCCACGCGCGTGAGCTGCTGCTGTGCCGTGAACCACGCACCATGCTTGCCGGCCCGCTGTCTGAAGGCATCGCCGCTGATTGCCTGCGGCATCCCCTGCGCATCCAGGTACACGTCCCGTGCCCGCGCCGTACTGCGAAAATAGCCAAGACGATACTCGCCGGGCTTACCACCGAGAAATTGCTGCGGACTCCAAACCAGTTCCACCGGCATCAGCGTGCCGGCACGGCCTCGTGTGCTCAAGGTAAAGCCGCGCCGGGGATCCAGCAGCAACGGATTCTGCTCATAGGCACCTATCTGCAACGCCAGCTCACGCGAGAGCTGGACCTTTGCCCGCACCGCCCATTGGCTCACCGGCCAGTTGTACCAAACCGAACCGGCCCAGTTTCCCATCTGCGAGCCACACACCACCAGGTTCTGGAAGTCACAGGGAAAGCTGTTGAAATCCTCACCCTCTCCAAACCGCCCCAGTTTCAGGTCAAGCCGATCATCGAAGTACGTTTGCTTGAACCACAACTGGGTCAGCCGCCAGCGTTGACCACGCCCCCACACTTCCTGCACCGAGCTGAGCTGACCCGCTCGCGGATCGGCGATCCCCACATTCGACAGATTGCGACCGCCGCGCTCAGTCACCGAGAGCTGGAACTCGGCCCCGCCCCAACCAAAAACCTTCTCCAGATCCATGTGCAGCCCCGCTGCAAACTGGTGGCTGTAGCGACCAATGTGATCGTCGCTGTATCCACCATCCAGCAAACCAGCGACTTCACCCACGTAGCCGATATTGAAATCGTAACCGCGCTCCTGCAGTCGCGTCCGCGCACCGCCCCAGTCGCCGAGCATCCACGACGATCCGCTGCCCTGTTCCTCGGCGGCCATCGCGCTGCCCGCAGCCATCCATCCAAAGACACTCAATAGTGCCGCCGGCAGTACAGCTGACACCACGACTCTCCTATTCATCGCACAACTCCTCAAGCGCGGACCGAAAGCAGGGCAGCGGCCGCGCGACGCAGCCAATCAAAATGCCGTCGGCGTGGCGTATCCAATGGTTCAGGTGAACCTAGACTCTGGAATCAGAGATAGAGCTGCAACGCCAAGCTCAATTGCATCGACCAAAGACTTAGGCGGATTGCTCTGAATTCGTCATAAACACCATGGATTGGCGATGAGGCATCCACGGCGCGAACGAGCCATAAGCGGCGCATGCTGGAATCAGAAGGCAGTCGTGGAGGCAACGCATGCAACAGCGCTTGCTCAAACCCAGCAAGTACACGGCACCTTGAAAACAGCGATATCCAGAGATTCTGACCAAATTTCGCAACGGCGGATCCGTGCACTTCGGGCTGAACGCAGCGATGCGTCGCGTGCGGATTCGCGCAAATTGAATCCGTTCCTTGACGCAAGACAAAGCCGCCCCTTCAGCCTTTGCGATGCCGATCCCATCAGTAAAAATTGGGTTCTCGCCAACGAAGACACGCCCACTGCGCAAAATAGTCCAGAGCGCGCAAATGCTTTAGACGTGCCTATCAAATGAGAATGCGGCTGTACCTACGGAACAACTGCCCACGCACCGCTGCCGCATCACTTCGCTCAAGGACGCTATCGCAGCATGCAACTGTTTTGGCGAATAGCCTGCCGCCATGTTTGCATTGCTTGCGTTGATGAGCGCACTGGCGGAACTCCTGTGCAACAACTGCCTCATCCAGCAACCGGATGCAGCCAGGTTCCAGCCACATCCCACAACAGCCGCAGCGCGAAGCCCAGGAATACCAGCGCCATGAACGCTTCCAGTCGCCCGCCCATGCGCAGGAACTTCTGCCGCACACCGGGCTGGGCGAAAACCAGGCTGACCAGCACGAACCAGGCCGCATTGACGAAGCACATCCAAGCGCCGTAAAGCGCCTGAATTTTCAGCGGCGTGGTCGCACTGACCACCGTGGTGAAGATCGCCAGGAAGAACAACGTTGCTTTCGGATTGGTGGCATTGGTCATGAAGCCCAGCGCAAACGACCGCCAGGCACTACCATCTGTCACCGTGCCCTGCTCCACCTCGACAACTGGCGCTTCCCGCTTGGCACTGCGCAGGAAAGAAAACACCAGGTAGAGCAGATATGCCGCGCCCGCAATCTTGGCCAATGCCATCAATGACGGGTGTGCATGCAGCAAGGCGCCAACGCCCAACAAGGTGTACAGCACATGGACCGAGATGCCGGCGCCAATGCCGATGGCCACCCAGATGCCGGCCAACCGCCCCTTGCGCACGCTTTGCTGCACGGTGACGGCGAAATCCGGCCCTGGCGCGATGACTGCCAGCAAATGGATCAGTGCCAGGGAAATGAATTCGGAATAGTAGGCAGTCATGAAGGGATTCCAGGATGTATTGACGGTTGCAGCGGCAAGGCGTTGACCGGCTTTGGGTTCATGCCGGTTGTGTGCCCTTCGCCACGGTGAAACACGTCCCCGGTTGCATGGCAGCCACGGCGTACTTGGGCCAGTCGCGGGCCAGATCAGCTGCGGGAGGCTGGGCATTGCCAACGACGGCGACGGCCTGAAATCGACGAAGTGCCACAACCGCGGCGCCTGCCTCTGGAAAAAGTCTATTGCGCGGATCAGACTCGCGGAATCACCCGTAAAACCAAATCATTTTTGCGCCATGAGCACAAATAGAACCATTGCCCTGATGGCGGACATGGTCACCTTCGTAAAGGTGGTGGAAACCGGCAGCTTCTCCGAGGCCGCACGCCAGCTCGGCGCCACGCCTTCGGCCACCAGCCGCTCGGTTGCACGCCTGGAAAAGGCGCTGGACATCCGCCTGCTGCAACGCTCCACGCGCAAGCTGCGCCTGAGTGATCTTGGCCAGGAGGTCTTCCAGCGCTGCTGCGACGTTTCCAGCGCCGCTCAATCGGTGATGTCGATCTCGCACCAGCTCAGTCCCGAGCCGCAGGGGCTGGTGCGCGTCAGCGTGCCCAAAGCCGTGGGACGGGCCTTGATCCATCCGCATGTAGCCGATTTCCTGGCGCGCTATCCCAAGGCTGATCTATTGCTGCGTTTTGAAGACCGCCAGCTTGATCTGATTGATGACGAGATCGATCTGGCAATACGCATCTCCGACCATCCAGCGCCGGGCCTGATGGGCCGCCCGTTGATCAGCATCGATCACCTGCTGTGCGCCTCGCCGCACTACCTTGCAACACGCGGAAATCCCTCACAGCCGCAGGAACTGCGCGAGCACGACTGTATCTATCTGGGCGAGGAACCCGGCGACGCCCGCTGGAAACTGCAACGCCAAGGCAAGACGGTAAGCGTCAATGTGCGCGGCCGCTATGCCGTCAACCACACCGGCGCGCGGCTGGACGCCGTGCTCAACCACCTGGGCATAGGCAGCCTGCCCTACTTCACCGCCAAGGAAGCACTGCAGCAGGGCCGCATCGTGCAGGTTCTGCCCGACTGGAAATTTCAAAGCAACTACGGCGGCCAGGCCTGGGTACTGTATGCGCCGACACGGCATTTGCCGCCCAAGCTGACAGCCTTCATTGGCTTCATTGCCGAGCGTCTGGCCAAGGAACCAACGCTCGGCGAACACCTGCGTCCTCCATCGGCGGCCGCGGCACAAAGCTGACAACTCCGGATACCTCGTTCACGCCCTTCACGTCCGACCGAGCAAACAGGACCTTCTGTGCCGGAATATCAAGACTGAAGCGCGGGGAATGCCTACCTCCGACGAGTACACAACACCAACCCAAACGGCGTCGGTTGCCGATACCGCTGAGCGCCCCCCCGAACTGTGCCTGCCGATTGCCACAGCCTTGGGATAGTGTTTGCCAGGAATGGAACTGGGAGCGTCATAGACTGTGATTCCGCCCCGACACCTGCTTTGCCATGTCGCAACCAACTTGGTCTCGCAAGTACACGCTTTGATACAACGCGGTTCAGTCCGTCGCCCCATGCCAACGCCACCGGTTCTTACCGCGCCTTACCGGCCAATTGAAGGCCATCAGGCGGTGAGAGCCGAGCGCAACTCCACTCCCGTTGCCACCTGCCGAGCCCCCATGGAAACCATCCGTCCAATCGAAGGCAATCCCATCCTTGAGTCCATTGAACTGAGCTGGCCTTGGGCGACCATTGATCCCTTCCTGCTGTGCGCGCCGCAGATCGATCACTACCCGCCCGGCAACACCGTGCAGAAGCTCGACCCCGAGCACCTGCAAGGCCACCGCGCAGGCAATGATTTCGCCAACGCCGACGGCTACAGCCTTTACTTCGGCAAGGACGGACTACCGGGCTTTCCCAGTCACCCGCACCTGGGCATGGAGACCGTATCGATCCTGCGCAAAGGCTATGTGGACCACGCCGATTCCCTGGGCAACAGCGGTCGTTATGGCCCCGGTGATGTGCAATGGATGACCGCCGGTGGCGGCATCCAGCATGCGGAGATGTTCCCGCTGCTGCACGACGATCGCATCAACGAATTCGAGCTGTTCCAGATCTGGCTGAACATGCCGGGCCGCAGCAAGTACGTCGCACCGGAATACCGGATGATGTGGGCGGAAAAAATTCCGCACCATGTGCATGAAGGTGCAGACGTCACGGTCATCGCCGGCACATACCAGCCGATGGAAGCGCCGGGGCTGGCGCCGATTCAACCATTGCCCCCCACACAAAGTACCTGGGCCGCCAACCCGGACTCCGAGCTTGCCATATGGGTGATCACGCTTCAGCCAAGCGCCCGCCTCACCCTGCCCCCGGCGCTGTTGCAGGCCAACCAACGCACCCTCTACACACTTGCCGGGCGCGGCATGTTTGTTGCTGAGCAGGATGTGGGTGGCAACCACCGCATCAGGGTTGTCGCACAACAACCGCTACTGCTGGAGAACCGTGGTACCAAGGAAAACACGCTGATACTGATGCAAGGCGTGCCATTGCAGGAGCCGACGATCCGCTCCACGGTCTATGTGACCAATACGATTGCCGAGCTGCGCCAAGCCAAACTCGACTTCCAGCAGACCGAATTTGGCGGCTGGCCCTGGCCCCACCGCGAACCCATGCACGGGCCAGGCTTCCGTCGTTTTGCCAGATACGCCGAAGATGGCAGCGAGGAAGATCCGGCGGCTTGATTTCTGCTTGTCGGTCACCCTGCGGCTGGTCTTCCCGAGGACCTCCAAGAATGTGTGGATCAAGCTTACGGGGAGGCTTCAATTACACCACCGACACCTTGTTCGGACATTGCACAGAACAAAGGCCATGCACGGCATGGTCTTCGGGACCACACACGTCAAGCGGCGATCGCACAAGCCCCGCCCTGGCCGTCATTTCTTCTTTGGCGCGCCTGTGGAGCCTCGCAACATCAAGCTGAAATCCAGCGTCTGCTGGAGCGGTACATCCACATGTTCGATGATAGCGAGCAGCAGATTGACCGCGCGCTCACCGATCTCCCGCATGGGTTGCCGGATGGTGGTCAATGGAGGCGTGAGGTAACGGGATGACGCCAGGTCATCGAAGCCAACAACGGACAGGTCATCCGGCACGCGGATGCCCAGATCCCGGCAGGCCGCCAGGGTCCCCAGTGCCATCTGGTCGCTGAAGCAGAAGATCGCGGTCGGCGCGGGCGCGAGGACCAACAGTGTCAGCGCGGCCGCATGCCCGGATTCCACCGAGAAGTCACCGGGCACGATGCTCAGCTGACGCAGCCGTCCACGCGCTTTGCCAGCGGCCCGAACCCCTTCCAGCCGTTGCTGGTGCAAGGGGTTGTCGGGCGGCCCGCCGACCACCGCGATCCGCTCGTGCCCCAGTCCATACAGGTGCTCCATCACCGCGCGCGCGGCGGCCGCGTTGTCGATGTGAACGCTGGGAATGCCGAGTGCCGGGTCGAACTCGCAGCCATTGACCACCGGTGCCGCATCGCCCAGCTGCTGGACAATGTCGCGCGCCGTCGGCGGCAGGCGATGCCCCAGCACGATCAGACCATCGGCTTCGTTGCGCCGGAGCATCTGCGCGTAACGTTCTTCGCGATCCGGTTGATGCTGGGTATCGCCCAGCAGCACGGCGTAGCCGACCGCCTGCGCAGCATCCTCCGCACCCTGCAGGATCTGCGCGAAGAACGGATTGGCGATGTCCGGGACCGTGACCAGGATCTTGCCGCTGCGCTGGGTCTTGAGCGTCCTGGCAACCGTGTTGGGGATATAGCCCAACGCGGCGGCGGCCTGCTCGATGCGCGTGCGCGTGGCCGGCAGGACTTTGTCCGGCCGCGAAAGCGCCCGCGACACCGTTCCGGCGGAAACGCCAACGTGCTTTGCGATGTCATAGATGGTTGCCATGGCGTTACGTTCTTCTTGACGCTGTGCAGCGCACAACAGGTCTGCGAGGGGCCCATGCTAGGGTAATGCAATCGATTGCATCGAGACGAATCAGCTTGAAGACGCTCAAGGGTCCAGCACTGTTCCTGGCGCAGTTCATCGGCGACACATCTCCCTTTGATCGGCTCGACACGCTGGCCGGATGGGCGGCGGGCCTGGGCTATTCTGGCCTACAAGTACCCACCAGCGCTCCCCAACTGTTTGATCTGGCCGAGGCCGCACGCAGCCAGGCGTACTGCGACGACGTCGCCGGCATGCTGGCCGGGCATGGCCTGCAGATCACCGAACTGTCCACCCACCTGCAGGGACAATTGGTCGCCGTCCATCCCGCCTATGACAGCCTGTTCGACGGCTTTGCGCCGCCGGACAAGCGCGGCGATCCGGCCGCCCGCCAAGCCTGGGCGGTAGAACAACTGCTGCTGGCTGCCAAGGCCAGCCAGCGGCTGGGACTGACCGCGCATGCCACGTTCTCCGGCGCGCTGGCCTGGCCTTACTTTTATCCCTGGCCGCAGCGCCCGCCGGGGTTGGTGGACGAAGCCTTCGCCGAACTCGGGCGCCGCTGGCGCCCCATCCTGGATGCCTTCGATGCCTGCGGCGTCGACCTGTGTTTCGAGATCCACCCGGGCGAGGACCTGCACGACGGCGCAACCTTCGAACGCTTCCTCGAGGTGGTGAACCAGCATCCCCGCGCGAAAATCCTGTACGACCCCAGCCACCTGCTGCTGCAGCAGATGGACTACCTGGGCTTCATCGACCGCTATCACCAACGCATCGGCATCTTCCACGTCAAGGACGCGGAGTATCACGCCAACGCACGCAGTGGCGTGTATGGCGGTTACCAGGGCTGGATCGATCGGCCGGGGCGGTTCCGTTCGCTCGGCGACGGCCAGATCGACTTCAAGGCGATCTTCTCCAAATTCGCCCAGTACGACTTCCCGGGCTGGGCGGTGCTTGAATGGGAGTGCTGCCTGAAGCACCCGGAGGACGGCGCGCGCGAGGGCGCCACATTCATCCGCGACCACATCATCCGCGTAACCGAGCGCGCCTTCGACGACTTTGCCGACAGCGGCACCGATCCTGGATCACTGCACCGCATGCTGGGTATCTGAGCCATCAACCGCCCGGGAGGGCAAGCCATGACGCACGCCATGTCGCGCTTGGGCGCGATGATGTTTCTGCAGTTCTTCATCTGGGGAGCGTGGTTTGTGACCCTGGGGACCTACCTGGTGCAGGGCCCGCTTCAGGCCAGTGCGAGCCAGGTGGCAACCGCCTTCCTCAGCCAATCGATCGGTGCCATCGTCGCGCCCTTCCTGGTCGGCCTGATCGCGGATCGCTACTTCGCTGCGCAGCGCATTCTCGGAGTACTGCACCTGGCCGGCGCGCTGCTCATGTGGCTGGCGTCCACGGCAACCAGCTTCAGCACGTTCTCCGCCTGCGTCATGGGCTACATGCTGTTGTTCATGCCGACGCTGGCACTGGCCAACAGCGTGGCGATGCGGCACATGCAGTCGCCTGAGAAACAATTCCCGCTGGTGCGGGTGGCCGGCAGCGTCGGCTGGATCGTGGCAGGCATACTGATCGGCTGGCTGGGCTGGGAACAGGCACACCGGCTGGAGCTGACATTCCGGATGGCCGCGATGGCGTCTCTGGTACTGGGCCTGTATGCATTCACCCTGCCGCACACCCCACCGCTGGCGCAACAGCGTGACGCCGGGCTCGGCCAGATCCTCGGGCTGGATTCGCTGCGACTACTGAAGTCACGCTCCTATCTGGTGTTCTTCCTCGCCTCCATCGCCATCTGCATTCCGCTGGCGTTCTACTACAACTTCACCAACCCGTATCTCAACGATCTGGGCGTGCGCGGCGCAGCGGGCCTGCAGTCGCTGGGCCAGGTCTCCGAAGTCCTGTTGATGCTGGCCATGCCGTTCCTGTTCGTGCGCCTTGGGGTGAAGACGATGCTGGCGGTGGGCATGGCGGCATGGGTGGTGCGCTACATCATGTTCGCCTTTGGCGATGCGGGCAGCGGCTTCTCGCTGCTGTTGATCGGTATCGTGCTGCACGGCATCTGCTACGACTTCTTCTTCGTCACCGGCCAGATCTACACCGATGCGCATGCCGGCCCCACCGCGCGCAGCAGCGCACAGGGCTTCATCACCCTGGCCACGTATGGCGTGGGCATGTTGATCGGTACCTTCCTGTCCGGCGCGGTGGTGGAGCACTTCACCACCGCTGCTGGGCCGAACTGGCAGCAGATCTGGTTGTTCCCGGCTGGCGTGGCGCTGGTCGTGCTGATCGCCTTCCTGTTGCTGTTCCGCGACCGCCCGGCGGTCGCGGCCGCGCCTTCCACGCCATGAGGACCCCATCGATGCCAAAGCTTGGAGTCGCCATCGTCGGCACCGGCATGATCGCTGCCGTGCATCGCCGCGCGGTGTTGCTGGCCGGTGCCGAGTTGCGTGGCGTAGCCGCCTCCTCCCCACAGCGCGCACGCGAGGTGGCGCAGGCGTGGGGTGTCCCACGCGGCTACCACGACATTGAAGACCTGCTCGTCGATCCACAGGTACAGGTCGTGCACGTCTGCACGCCCAACCATCTGCACCGCCCCATCGCGCAGGCCGCGCTTGAAGCAGGCAAGCACGTAGTCTGCGAGAAACCGCTGGCCACCACGCTGGAAGACGCCCAGGCGCTGGCGGCATTGGCCGCGTCGACCGGGCTGGTCGCCACCGTACCCTTCGTCTACCGCTATCACCCGGTGGTGCGCGAGGCGCGTGCACGCATCGCGCAGGGCGAACTGGGGCCGTTGCACCTGATCCACGGCAGCTACCTGCAGGATTGGCTGCTGGACCCTGCCAGCAACAACTGGCGCGTGGACCCAACGCTGGGCGGCGTGTCGCGCGTGTTCGCCGACATCGGTTCGCACTGGTGCGATCTGGTGGAATGGGTCAGCGGCGAGCGCTTCACCGAGGTCAGCGCGGCCTTCGACACGGTGATCGCCGAGCGCGGCGCCATCACCGGCCAGAGCTTCACCACACCGGCGGCGGGCGGCGCGATGCAGGCGGTAGCCAGCGAGGACGTGGCGGCGGCGATGTTCCGTACCGGCGCCGGTACGCTGGCGTCGTTGACGGTCAGCCAGGTATCGGCAGGGCGCCACAACCGCCTGTGGTTCGAAATCGACGGGGCCAAGGCCAGCGTGGCATTCAATCAGGAGGACGCCGAGCGGCTGTGGATTGGCCTGCCCGACCAACGCGCGGAAGTCTTCGTGCGCGGGCCAGGTGCCGGCAGTGCCGAACAGCGGCGGCTGTCAGCGTTACCGGCCGGTCACGCGCAGGGCTATGCCCAGTGCTTCGAGGCGTTTGTTGCCGACACCTATCGCGCCATCGACGGCGAGCAGCCACAAGGCCTGCCGACCTTCGAGGACGGTGTGCGTTCGGCACGCATCGTCGATCACGTCATTGCATCGGCCAGGACACGCGCCTGGACCGCCATCGGTTGAATTCCCGGAGGATGCCTCGATGAACATCGCTGCTCGCAGAACTGCAACCCTCGCCCTGCTGTTGCTCGCTGCCCTGCCCGCCCTTGCACGCGACAGCACCGGCTCGCAAGCGCCGATTGCGGTGCAGATGTACACCCTGCGCAACGCCGGCTCGCTCGACCAGCAGTTGAAGATCGTGCACGACGCCGGCGTGCGCGCGGTGGAAACCATTGGCACGCAGGACGTCAGCGCTGCCGAACTCAAGCAGCTGCTGGACCGGTATTCGATCAAGGCAATTTCATCGCATGTGCAACTGGCCGAGTTGCGCTCGGGCCTGGATGGCGTGGTGGCATTCAACCGGGCGATCGGAAACACGACACTGGTGGTGCCCTACCTGGCCGAGAAGGAGCGCCCAACCGATGCCGCGGGCTGGTCCGCACTGGGCCAGGAACTGGGCCAGATCGCGAAACAGGTACAGGCCAAGGGCATGCGTCTGGCTTACCACAACCACGACTTCGAGCTGGTCGACTTCAATGGCAGGACCGGTCTGGAACTGCTGTTCGCAGCGGCCGGCCCTGACCTGCAGACAGAACTGGACCTGGCCTGGGTTGCGCGTGCGGGCCTGGACCCGGCGGTGATGCTGGGCAAATTCGGTGGCCATGTATTCGCAATACATGCCAAGGACAATGCGGACAAAGGCCAAGCCGAAGACGAAGGCGGGTTCGCCGCGGTTGGCCAGGGTGTGCTGGACTGGAACACGATCCTGCCTGCCGCTGCAGCGGCCGGCGTGCAGTGGTACATCATCGAGCACGACCAGCCACGCGACCCGGCCAAGATCATCCGGACCGGCGCGGACTACCTGCGTGAGCACCTCAACCCCACTGTCTCCGCCGGCGCCAATGCACGGCGCTGACGCGTCAAGGATTCCCGCTTGCAAATACGCTTGCACACCTGCTTGAAACCGATCCTCACCGTGGCGGTGATTCTATCCGGCGCGATGTTTTCGCTGGCTGCGTGGCCCAAGGAGGACCCGGCAGCCGCCGGTGCGCAGCTCTATGCAACGCACTGCATTGCCTGCCATGGCGTAACCCGGGCAGGTATTCCGCCGACGTTTCCCGCGCTTACGGACGTAGCCAAGCGGCTGCAACCGGCGCAGATCAAGGACAAGATCAGGCAGGGCGGCGGACTGATGCCGCCCTTCGCCCAGCTGTCGCAACAGGAGATCGATGACATCGCCAGCTTTCTGGCGAACTAGAAGCAAGGCTTAAAGCTCGCGCACCCAGATGTTTCGGTAGCTGACCTTGGAATCATGCTCCTGCAGGTAGAGCGGTGCGCAGGCATGTGGCGCGTACGAAGGCGCGCCGATGTACTCGGTCTTGCCCGCCAGCACGGTGTCGTCCTGCACCAGCACGCCGTTATGCAGCACGGTGATGCGGGCTGGCGAAGCGAGCCCGCCACCTTGTGAAAAACGCGGCGCCTTCCAGATGATGTCGTAGCTCTGCCATTGCCCCGGTGCGCGCGAGGCATTCACCAGCGGCATCGCCTGCTTGTAGATCGAGCCGGCCTGGCCGTTGGCATAGGTGGCGTTGTTGTAACTGTCGAGCACCTGCAGCTCGTACAGCGCCTGCAGGAAGATGCCGCTGTTGCCTCGGTTTTGCCCCTCGAAACCCTCGGTTTCGACAGGCGTGCGCCACTCCACATGCAGCTGGATATCGCAGAAGGACTGCCGGGTGCGGATGCCCTTGCTGCCCGGAACCACGGTGAGCGCACCATCGGCGACGGACCAAGGCACGCGCCCGCCCTGCTCGGATTCCCACGCCGAAACATCCCTGCCATCGAACAGCACGATCGCGTCGGATGGGGCGGTGCCTACCGGCGTGGCCACGATCGTCGGCACGGGCGCCCACACTTCGGTCGTCTTGGGATCGCGCGCGGGGTCGCCGGCGGCCTGCGCAAACGCAGGTGCCGCGGCCAGCAGGCAGACGGCCATCAGCACGGGGCCGATCATCGAATCGTTGCGCTCCATCAGTTGGTCCCCCACGCGGGCGTGCCAGGAATATATGCCAGCTCACCGTCGTAGCGGCCCGGCACGGCGACGTACTGCAGCACTTCGGTCGCGCCGACCTTGGAGGTGAAGAACCCGAAAATGGCCAGTTGCTTGATCATCGTGAAGTAATGCGGCATCACGCCGTCTTCCTGCGCGGTGCCGGTCTCGGTCACCCTGACCGCGTGCGCTTTTGCTTCCGCATCCAGCGCGCGCAGGAGTTCGGTGCGGGCCTGCGGCGTGAGCGATACGAAGCGGCCACCGGCGCGCTTGTCGATATCAACCAGGCCGGCGCGGAACGTCTCCTGCTGCGGAGCGGTATAACAGTCGCTGACGAACCGCACCATGAAAAGCCCGGCGCCGGCGTCCTTCGCCCCCGGCGTCTTGGTCCGCGGCAGGATGGTCTCGGCAATCTCGTCCAGCATGCCGGCATCGGCAGCTGAGAAGAGCGATTTCGCCCCCGCGGCCGGCGGCTGTGCCTGCACCAGCGCGGGCAAGCCGACCATCGCCGCGCCGGTGGCGGCGACAATCATTTTCAGCAGTTCGCGGCGTTCCATCACAGGTTCCCCGTTTTCAGTTCGCGCACGGCGTGGTCGGCCGCCCGCGCCGTCAGCGCCATGTAGGTCAGTGACGGATTCACGCAGGCACTGGAGGTCATGCAGGCACCGTCGGTCACGTAGACGTTGGGCGCATCCCAGACCTGGTTGTGCTGGTTCAGTACGGAATTGCTGCGATCACGCCCCATGCGCGCGGTCCCCATTTCGTGGATGCCCTTGCCCGGAGCGTAGTCGTTGTCGTGCATGTTCACGTCCTTGATGCCGGCGGCCTCCAGCATCTCGGCAGCATCGGCGGCCATGTCCTTGCGCATGGCCAGCTCGTTCGCGCGCATCGCGACGTCCATCGCCAACACCGGCAATCCCCACTTGTCCTTGCGGTCCGGATCCAGGCGGATCGTATTGTCGTGGTGCGGCAACATTTCACCGAACCCGGTCATTCCGATCCGCCAGTCGCCTGGCACGGTCAACGCCTCCTTCAGGTCGGCACCGATGTTCAGCTCGGCGATTTCGCGCGACCAGCCGGTACGGCTGGCGCCGCCCTGGTAGCCAAACCCGCGCAGGTAGCCACGCTTGTCCGCGGCGACGTTGCGAAAACGGGGAATATAGAAACCGCAGGGACGACGACCGAAGTAGTACTTGTCTTCATAACCCTCGACGCGGCCGGAGGCGCCGGCACCGAAATGATGGTCCATCACGTTGTGCCCCAGCTCGCCGGACGACGAGCCCAGCCCACCCTCCCAGACATCGGTGGCCGAGTTCATCAGCAGCCAGGTTGAGTTGAACGAGGACGCATTGAGGAAGATGACCTTGGCCGTGTATTGATAGGTCTGCCCGGTCTCGGCATCGATGACCTCCACGCCCCGCGCACGCTTGCGGTCCTTGTCGTAAAGCACCTCCTTGACGATCGAGAACGGCCGCAAGGTCAGGTTGCCGGTTTTCATCGCCGCCGGCAGCGTCGCCGCCTGGGTCGAGAAGTACGCACCAAAAGGACAGCCCAGGATGCACTTGTTGCGGTACTGGCAGTTGACGCGGCCCTGCTCCGGCATGGGCTTAGTGATATTAGCGGTGCGCGAGTGGATCATATGGCGCGTACCACCGAATGCTTTTTTGATCCGCGCGGCCACGTCCTTCTCGACGATGTTCAACGGGATCGGCGGCAGGAACTCGCCGTCCGGCAATACATCCAGTCCCTCGCGCGTGCCGGCGATGCCGGCGAACTTCTCCACGTGGTCGTACCAGGGCGCGATGTCGGCGTAACGGATTGGCCAATCGGTGGCGATGCCGTCCTTGAGGTTCGCCTGAAAATCCAGGTCAGACAGGCGATAACTCTGCCGCCCCCACAACAGCGAGCGACCGCCTACGTGATAGCCACGGTACCAATCGAACCGCTTGGTCTCGGTATAGGGCGATTCCTTTTCATCGGCCCACATGCCTTCAAGGTTTTCAACCAGACCGTAGTCCCGCATCAGCACCGGATGGTCGGCCTTCATCGCCTGTGTTGGCCGGTTGCGATGTGGGAAATCCCACGCTTCCTTCATCGCGTTGACGTAGTCCTTGATGTGCTCGATGTTGCGTCCGCGTTCCAACATCAGCACCTTGAGGCCCTTCTCGGTCAGCTCCTTTGCTGCCCAACCGCCACTGATTCCCGAGCCAACGACGATGGCGTCGTAATGATTGTCTGCCATGGGTATTTCACCTGGGTGGATATCGTTTCAGACGTCGCAGAGGCGGATGGCCTCGCGTAGCGAGTTGACGGGATCTGCCGCGGCAGGCATGAACTCCTGCGCCAGATACCCTTCGAAACCGGTGCCGCGGATCGCGCGACAGATGGCGGGATAGTGCAGTTCCTGCTGGTCACCGATCTCGTGCCGGCCCGGCACGCCCGCGGTGTGGTAATGCTTGAAGCAGGCATGATGCTTGCCGATGGTGGCGATGATGTCGCCCTCCATAATCTGCATGTGATAGATGTCGTATAGCAGGCCGAAGTTATCCGACCCGATCCGCCTGCACAGCTCCACGCCCCATGCGGAGTTGTCGCACAGGTAGTCGTGATGATCGACCTTGGAGTTCAACAACTCCATCACCAACACCACGCCGCGCCTCTCCGCATGCGCGAGGATGCGCTTGAGCCCCACTTCGGCATTGGCCATGCCTTCCTGCGGGTCCATGCCGTTGCGATTGCCAGAAAAGCAGATCAGGTTGCGGTAGCCGGCATCAGCCACCAGATCGATGTGCCGCATGTAACGCTGCACCAGTTGGTTGTGGAACTGCTTGCCGGCAAAGCCCTTGTCCAAGCCCATCTCCGCGCCGTTGCACATCGAGCTGTACACGCCATTGGCCTTCAGCGTGGGCCAATCCTCCGGGCCTACCAGGTCGATGGCGGCAAAACCGATGTCCTTCACCGTCCTGCAGAGCTGGGCAACCGACTGCTGCGGGAACGTCCAGCGGGCCACGGAATGCTTGAGATTGCCCTTGAGCGGCGCGCTGGCAGCAAGCGCAGGCGACACACCCGCCACACCCAGGCCAAGGCCGAGGCTCCCGGCGACAGCAATGCGCAGCGCATCGCGTCGCGTGAGTACCGGGGCCGGTACCGGTTCGATCGAATGGATGGACATCCACCTTCCGGCCTCCCAGCCGGTAACAAACGCTGACGATTCGCAGCAATGCAATCGATTGCACCATAAAGGAGGGAATCAATTTTTTGCAAGACGCGGTGCAAGAAAACCCATGCTGCGCGGCACAACGTTCGTCGCACCGATTGCTGCGTGTAGGTGGTGATGAAATGTCGCAACAAGATGACACCGTACTACCCGCTCGGCGGCGGGACCGCCGGTTGCAGCGTTGAATTCAACGGTCTGCGAAAGACCGTGGAGAAGCGCATGGATTGCGGCCGCGCCGTTGACACACTCGATGAGGCCTGCGCGCCCATCCAGATAATGGCGCATTGAAAGGAAGAATTCTTCGGATAAAAAAAGCCCCGTAAAACGGGGCTATTCTTCAATCCATTTCACCAACACCGATGGGTGGCTTAGAACGGAATATCGTCGTCGGCAAAATCATCCATCGGCGGAGCCGACTGCTGCTGCGCCGGTGCCGGGCGCTGCTGGCGCTGACCGCCGCCGTAGCCACCGCCGCCCTGGTCCTGGTTGCCGTAACCGCCCTGGCCGCCACCCTGCTGCTGACGCGGGGCCGACTGGCGCTGCGGACGATCGCCGCCCATGCCGCCACCGCCGCCGCCTTCACCACGGCCGCCGAGCATCTGCATTTCGTTGGCGACGATGTCGGTGGTGTACTTTTCCACGCCGTCCTGGCCGGTGTATTTGTCGTAGCGCAATTCGCCTTCGACATAGACCGAGCTGCCCTTGCGCAGGTATTCACCGGCGATCTCGCCGAGCTTGCCGAAGAACACCACGCGGTGCCATTCGGTACGCTCCTGCTGGTTACCGTCACGGTCCTTGCGCACGCTGGTGGTGGCCAGGCTGATACGGGTGATCGCCATGCCGGCCTGGGTGTACTTGGTGTCCGGGTCGTTGCCGAGATTGCCGACGAGGATGACTTTATTGATGCCGCGGGCCATAGGTTCCTACTCTTCCGTTGGGGTCCACCCGCCGGATGCGGGCAATAGCCCAAGCATTATATCGTTCCCGCGACAGATATCAGTCAATCCGCGCAGGCCTTGGCACGTAAGGCTTGCGCTCGCCCTGGGGTGCCGAAGCGGCCTTCGCGGCACGGCCCGGCGGGTCGCCAGGCGCAACCCCCATCCCCGTCCGGCGTGGCCCATGGCATGATGCCCGACGTCTTCACATTGCCGGGCATGATGGTCATCAAGGGCAAAGCCACCTCATTGGATATCGCACACATGGCCGGCGTCTCGCAGCCCACCGTGTCGCGAGCGCTGCGCGGCAGCCCGATGGTCAACGCCGAGACCCGCCAGCGCATCCTGGATATCGCCCGGCAGCTGAACTACAAGGTCGACAAGAACGCCTCCAGCCTGCGCTGCCAGCAATCCGGCACCCTGGCCCTGCTGTTCTTCGAGGACCCGACCCCGGACGATTCACTGATCAACCCGTTCTTCCACTCGATGCTGGGCTCGATCACCCGCGCCTGCGCCCTGCATGGGCGCGACCTGCTGGTGTCCTTCCAGCAGCTGTCCAGTGACTGGCACGCCGATTTCGAGGACAGCAACAAGGCCGACGGCATCATCCTGCTGGGGTATGGCGATTATCACGAGTCGGTGGAGCGCCTGCAGCGGCTGGTCGAGCAAGGCACCCACTTCGTGCGTTGGGGCGCCGCCCTGCCCGGCCAACCGGGGGTGTCGGTGGGCAGCGACAATTTCCAGGGCGGCTACGACATCAGCGCACACCTGCTGGAGCAGGGCTGCCGGCACGTCGCCTTCCTCGGCCATGCTTCCAGTCACTACCCGGAATTCGAGGAACGTTACCGCGGTCATGTGCAGGCGCTGCGTGACCGCGGCCTGGAACCAGATGCCCGCCTGCAACACGACGCCATCACCACCGAGGAATCCGGCCATGCCGCCTGCCTGGCGCTGTTGGATCAAGGCATGGCGTTTGATGCGATCTGCGCGGCCAGCGACCTGATCGCCATCGGTGCCTTGCGCGCCCTGCGCGAACGTGGCTTGCAGGTGCCGCAGGACATCGCAGTGACCGGTTTTGATGATATTCCGCTGGCTGCCTCGGTATCGCCGGCGCTGACCACGGTGCAGCAGGACACCAAGCAGGCCGGCCAGCTGCTGGTCGACAAGCTGCTGGGCCTGATTGCCGGTGAATCCGTGGAAGGGCTCACCATTCCGGTGAAGCTGGTGGTACGCGAGTCTTCGCGCCGCGGTTGAGCCACCGCCAAGTACGATCCGCCCGTAGCCCGGGTAAGCGCAGCGCACCCGGGAAAAGCAGGACGATCCAACCGAAACCGGCACCCACGCGCGCAATCAGGCACAAGCCCCGGGTGCGCTGCGCTTACCCGGGCTACAAGTGTTCGCGTAGCTCGGACAGCGGCTCTATCAGGTGAAATCCTTGAGGATCTCGCCCACGCCCGAAGGCGAAATCTCAAAACCCAGCGGGGTGCCGGGGTTGATCACCACGCCGTAGCCGCCGGGCACCCGACGCAACACCTCCAGCATCAGCATGCGGATGTTGTGCGGAGCCTGTTGCTGGTGAAAACCAACCCGCGCCATATCAGTGAATACCGCCACGTGCAGCACGCCCTGCTTGTCGAACAGCAGTGGATCAAAGCCGCTGCCGTCAGGCGTGACCAGGCTGCCGGTCAGCAGCACCACCTCGGACGCCACGAAGGCCTGCATGAAGGCGCGGATCGGCAGTTTGCCGTCCATTGCGGTCTGCAACAGGGTTTCGATGGGGGTCTGTGGGGGAAGCTGGTTCATGCGATGCCGCCGGGAATGCCTGGGGGCGGATTGTAGCGGGTGGGGCTGGGGGAGTCGCAAAGGCGGGAGCTGTAGCTGGAGCAGAGGCAGAGGCAGAAGCAGAAGCTACCCCTCCCCGACCCTCCCCTTGCCTGCGGCAAAGGGAGGGAGGCAAGCAAAGCCTGCCGCTCGTCGCGATCAGCCCCCTCCCTTTTGCGTAGAAAAGGGGAGGGTTGGGGAGGGGTGGCTTTGGGCGCGAAGCTGAAGCTGCCCTCACCCCAACCCCTCTCCCGCACGCGGGAGAGGGGCTTAAGCGAGCTTTACTGCGCCAATCGCCTATCCCGCGCAATCTGGCCAGCAAAGCCGAAGGCTCGCCGCAATCAGCCCCCTCCCTTTTGCGTAGCAAAGGGGAGGGTTGGGGAGGGGTGCTTTTGGCGCAAAGCCGAAGCTGCCCTCACCCCAACCCCTCTCCCGCTTGCGGGAGAGGGGCTCAAGCAGGCCTTACTGCGCCAATCGTTTATCCCGCGCGATCTGATCCGCCATCGCCGCATCCAGCTGCGCCTGCAGCTCGCTCTGATTCACCTGCGCATCGAGCACGAACACCTTGACGCCATGTGCCGGCACTTCGGCCTTCAACGTGCGCTCCACCTTTACGCTGCCGCCATCCAATGCATCACGCCATTGCCCGCCCTGCAGATAACGGTTCACCTCGAACGTGTGCGCCGCATCGCCCTTGTTCAACAGCACCAATACCGTCTGCGCGGTATCACCCTGCTGCAGCACGCGGTAGAACACCGCCTCATCGCCCTGCAAATGCTCGTTGACCTGCAGACCGCGCTGCAATGCGGGCGTGGCCTCGCGCAGCTTGGCGATGCGCTGCAAGGGCGCGAAGATCGGGCTCTGCCCTGCAGCATCCACACGCTGCTGACCGAAATAGGCACGGTTGCCGGCATGCTCGGCGCGGCCGCGCATGAAGCCGGTTTCCGAGCCGTAATAAAGCACCGGAATACCGCGTGCGGTGAACAACCAGTTGTGCGCATCGATGAAGCCGACGTCGCTGGCGTCCAGCCGCGCCATGTCGTGGTTGTCGTAGAAGCTCATCAGTGCGTATGGATTCGCATACGGGCCACCGCTCAGATGCAGCGGTTCGGCCAGGGCCTCAAAGCCCTTCTGCTCCTTGCCGAACACCGATGACAAGGCGCCGCGCAGCGGGAAATCAAGCACGCTGACATTCGCGTTCGACGGCCAGGTATGCTCGGCAATCTTGGCCGCGTCGTAGTCGAAAGCTTCGCCGAACATGAACATCCCCGGGTGCTCGGCACGGATGCGCTGCACGAATTCATGCCACCACGGGTGCGGCAGCCAACCGATGGTGTCGATGCGCAGGGCGTCCACGCCTTGCGCCGTCCACTGCAGGTAGGCACCAACCAGATAGTCCATCACCGCCGGGTTGTGCTCATTGAAATCCCCCAGCTCGGCCAGGTTGCCGTCAAAGATCGAACCCTTGCTGCCATCGACCGGGCCGATGTTGTTGTAGAACGCGTGCAGCGGGTTGTGCTTCGGGTCGAGCTTGTCCGGCGCCAGGTTCTGGTGGTCGGCGATCAGCTTGCCGTCCTTGTCGAAGATCTGCCCGAACTGCGGCTGGCGCTTGGGCATGGTCCAGGCCGGCGAGCCATGGTTGCCGACGATATCCAGCACCACCTTCAGCTTGGCATCGTGCAGGCCCTTGGTCAGCCCCGCGAAATCAAGGTTGGCGCTGGGCAGGTGCTCGTCCAGCTTGTAGAAGTTGATGCCCCAATAACCGTGGTAGCCGGTCTTGCCGCGGTCGGTCAGCGTGCTGGTGCAGCTGATCGGCTTGCTGCCGGTGAAGGCTTGGTCGGGGTTGTCGATGATGGGCGTGATCCACACCGCGCCAAAACCGAGGTTGCGGATGTAGTCGGCATTGTCCAGCACGCCCTTGAAATCACCGCCGAGGTAGCCGATGTTGCCGTCAACCTTGTCCGCGCATGGCACCGGAATATCGAAGGTTGGGTGCTCGCCGCCCTGATCGCGATGATCGTTGCTGGTGTCGCCATTGACGAAACGGTCGGTGACAACGAAGTACACCGCGTCACTGGCAAACGGCTCAGTGGTGCCGATGTACTCCGGCCGGTTGCCGGCCAAAGCCGAACCCGCCACCAAGGCCAGACCCACCGCTACTGCCAATCGACTACGCATCACACCACCTCCTGTTGCGACGGAACCCGCAATACACACAGCCCGGCCACGAACAGGCTGCAACCACCCAGCACCAGCACGTGGATGGGGTCACCGCCCAGCCAGTTGCGCAGGGCAAAACCCAGCGCGCTGGCCGCGACCAACTGCGGGATCACGATGAAGAAATTGAAGATGCCCATGTACACGCCCATCTTGGCCGCCGGCACGCTGTCCGACAGCAGGGCATACGGCAAGGACAGGATCGATGCCCAGGCAAACCCCACGCCCACCATCGACAGCAGCAGCCAATGCGGGTCCTTGATCAGCATCAGCGAGATCAGCCCCAGCCCGCCCAGCCACAGGTTGACCAGGTGGCTCCAGCGCAGGCCGATGGCACGCACCATCAATGGGATGATCAGCGCGGCCACGGCGGCGAAGCCGTTGTAGGCACCAAACAGCACACCGACCCAGTTTGCGCCTTCGTTGTAGGCGGCGGTCTGCGTATCGGTAGAACCGAAGTGGGTGCCCGCTACCGCTGCGGTGGTGTAGATCCACATCGCAAAGAGCGCGAACCAGGAAAAGAACTGCACCCAGGCCAGGCGCCGCATCGTGCCCGGCATGCTGCGCAGGTCATCGACGATGGTGGCCAGCATATGCGTGCCGGGCAGCACTCGCGCCACTGCCAACAACAGGCCATAGCTGGCACACAGCCCGGCCAGCACGTAGAGCATGCGATCACCTTGCCGCCACGCGATCAGGGCCGCCAGCACTAAGCCAAGGCCCAGCCACAGGCCGATCTGGGACCACTGCGGCAGGCCGCCAACGCGCTGTGCAGCATGCACCGGCGACGGCTCGGCGTCATCGAAGCTGGCCAGCTCGGCCGGTGAGTACTCGCGCGTGCTGAACACGGTCCAGCTCATCGCCAGCAGCAACACTGCGGCGCCGAAATAGAACGCATAGCGCACGGTATCGGGCACTTCACCGGGGCCGGCGGTATTGGCTACGCCAAAGTGGGCCAGGATGAAGGGCAGGAAGCTGGCCACCACCGCGCCTACGCCGATGAAGAAGCTCTGCATCGAGAAACCGGCCGGGCGTTGCCTGGGTGAAAGCTGATCACCGACGAAAGCGCGGAACGGCTCCATCGAGATATTGATCGAGGCGTCCAGCACCCAGAGCGTGCCGGCCGCAATCCACAGCGTCGGCGAGTTCGGCATGACCAGCAGGGCCAGCGTGGTCAGCACCGCGCCGATCATGAAGTAAGGCCGGCGTCGGCCCCAGCGCGTCCAAGTGCGGTCGGACAGGTAGCCGATCACCGGCTGCACCAGCAGGCCGGTCAGGGGTGCGGCGATCCACAGCCCAGGCACCGCATCCATCGGCGCGCCCAGCGTTTCAAAGATGCGGCTGGCATTGGCGTTCTGCAGGGCGAAGCCGAACTGGATACCCAGGAAGCCGAAACACATGTTCCAGATCTGCCAGAACGACAGCTGCGGTTTGCTATTCATCAAGCGCTTCCCCCCTCCGGGAATCACGGATGCGATGGTTGGGCGCGGATGCGCTGCGGCCATGGTAGAGGGCGCACCTGTGATCTGCACCGCCGTTGCATACGTATTCAATGCGGCATTGCGCCCACGGCGGCCTGCGCCGGGGAATAGTGGCGCCACGTGCCGCCCTGCAGGGCCGGTGCGCCGACCAGAACCCGGAGTTGAGACCCGCATGGCCGATACACGCCCCACCCCTGCCCGCCTGTCGCTGAAAGCCGCCTTCGCGCTGCTGCTGATCAGCTGTCTGCCGGCCCACGCCGCCGACCTGGCGCGCGTCACTTCGCCCGACAAGCACCTGGTGGTGATCGTCGAATCGCAGCACGAAGGCCGCCCCTCATACCGGGTGGAACGCAACGGCGAGGCGGTGATTGCGCCGTCGCGGCTGGGCATGTTGCTGGGCGATGGCCGCCTGGAGCGCAACGTCGCGCTCACCGGCCAGTCGCAGCGCAGCTTCGATGAAACGTGGGAACAACCCTGGGGCGAGCGTCGCCTCACCCGTAACCACTACAACGAGCTTCGCGCCAGCTTCACCGAGAAGCCGGGCGCCGGCCGCAACTACGAGCGCCGTTTTGATGTGGTGTTCCGCGTCTACGACGATGGCGTTGGCTTCCGCTACGAATTCCCGCAGCAAGCAGGCATGAAGCAGGCGCAGATCCATGCCGAACTGACCGAATTCGTGCTGGCCCGGCCGGCGACCGCGTGGTGGATCCCCGCCTTCGAGTGGAACCGCGAGGAATACCTGTACCACCAGACCCCGCTGAAGGAAGTCGGCACCGCCCAGACCCCGCTGACCTTGCGCAGCGACAACGGCCTGCATATCTCCATCCATGAAGCGGCGCTGGTCGACTATGCCGGCATGAACCTGGCCCGCGGTGATGGCGACATCCTGCACGCCACGCTGACCCCGTCCAGCAGCGGCGCACCGGTGGTGCGCGCCCTGCCCTTCAATACCCCGTGGCGCACCATCACCATCGGCGAGAAGGCCGGCGACCTTGCCGAATCCAGCCTGATCCTCAACCTCAACGAACCCAACGCGATTGGCGACGTGAGCTGGTTCAAGCCGGCCAAATATGCAGGCGTGTGGTGGTCGCTGCACCTGGAAACCGAAACCTGGGCCACCGGCCCCAAGCATGGTGCCACCACCGCCAACACCCGCCGCTACATCGACTTTGCGGCCGAGAACGGCTTCCGCGGTGTATTGGTGGAAGGCTGGAACGTTGGCTGGGACGGTGACTGGTTCGCAAATGGCGAGGCGTTCGACTTCACCCGCGCCACGCCCGATTTCGACCTGCCCGGGCTTGCCAGCTATGCCGCAGGCAAGGGCGTGCATCTGATCGGCCACCATGAAACCGCTTGCGCGGTCAGCCATTACGAGCGGCAGTTGCCGGCAGCGCTGGATCTGTACGCACGCAACGGCGTGGACGTGATCAAGACCGGCTATGTGTGTGACGCCGGCGACATCCACCGCCAGGATCAGGCCGATGGCCCGATCACCCGCGAATGGCATGAAGGCCAGTGGATGAGCAACCACAACCTGCGCGTGCTGCAGCAGGCGGCCGCCAAGCACATCGCGATCAACTCGCACGAGCCGATCAAGGACACCGGCCTGCGCCGCACCTACCCCAACTGGGTATCGCGCGAGGGTGCGCGCGGCATGGAGTTCAACGCCTGGGGCAACCCGCCCAACCCGCCGGGCCATGAAGCCACGCTGGTGTTCACCCGCATGCTGGGCGGGCCGATGGATTACACCCCCGGCATCGTCAGCCTGAAGGGCCGCAACGGCCTGGCCCTGCGCAGTACCCTGGCCAAGCAGCTTGCCTTGTACGTGGTGCTGTACAGCCCGGTGCAGATGGTGGCCGACCTGCCCGAGCACTACGCGCAGCAGCCGGACGCCTTCCAGTTCATCAAGGACGTGGCGGTGGATTGGGAAGAAAGCCACGTACTGAACGGCGAAGTCGGCCAATACGTGACCTTCGCCCGCAAGGCCCGTGGCAGCCAGGAATGGTTCGTCGGCAGCGTCGGCAGCGAGACACCGCAGGCGCTGGATGTGCCGCTGAGCTTCCTCGACGCGGGCAAGCGTTACCGCGCCGAGATCTACCGCGACGGCGAAGGCGCCAACTGGCAAACCGCACCGTTCGCCTTCGTCCGCGAGACCCGCGAGGTCGGCAGTGGCGACCGGATCAAGCTACAGCTGGGTGCCGGTGGTGGCGCTGCGATCCGGTTTGTGCCGGTGGAGTAAGGGCTCGCTGGCGCGAAGCCCAAGGCCTTGAACTTTGGGCCTTGAACTTTGGGCTTTGGGCTGTGGACTTTGCTTCACAGCCGTCATTCCCGCGCAGGCGGGAATCGCTCTTGGCTTCCGGCTTCTGGCTTCCGGCTTCTGGCTTCCGGCTTTTGGCTTCCGGCTTTTGGCTCTTCGCTACCAGCCTTCACTCTTAGCCTTGGCCCTGCCCCCGTCTTCCCACTTTCTCCCTTCGACGCGCAAGAAAAAGACCGAACGAGATTCCCGCCTGCGCGGGAATGACGGCGCAGGCCCAAAACCAACCGCAGAAAGCGTTTCCAGACCTATCTGCCGCCCTCGCAGCCTATTGAATACGTATGCAGGCCGGCGCCACGGCCTATCCCGCTGATTACCATGCGAGACAGTCGCAAGCAGCGAAAAAAACAATGCGACGCATCCTTCGCACCCATGCGGGGGAGCAGAAAAACAACCAACCGACATCACCTGGGAGAGGGGAGTATGTTGAACAACAAGCGCAACCTGCTGAGCGTGGCACTGGCTTCGGCCATCACGCTGAGCGCAACCGCCGCACACGCACAGACCGCTGACGAGGCCGCCGCAGCCAAGGCCAAGGCAGAAGCCACCGATCTGGATACCGTCACCGTGACCGGCATCCGCCGCGGCATCGAAAGCGCGATCTCGGTCAAGCGAGACTCCACTTCAATCGTGGAAGCCATCTCGGCCGAAGACATCGGCAAACTGCCCGACGTCAGCATCGCAGAGTCCATCGCCCGCCTACCCGGCTTGGCCGCCCAGCGCGTCGCTGGCCGCGCCCAGGTGATCAGCGTGCGCGGCCTGTCGCCCGACTTCGCCACCACCCTGCTCAACGGCCGCGAGATGGTCAGCACCGGCGACAACCGCTCGGTGGAGTTCGACCAGTACCCGTCCGAACTGATCAGCGGCGTCACCGTTTACAAGACCCCGGACGCAGGCCTGGTTGGCCAGGGTCTGTCCGGCACGCTGGACCTGCAGACCGTGCGCCCGCTCAGCTATAGCGAGCGCGTCATCGCCGTCAGCGGCCGCTACCAGAAGAACTCGCTGGGCGAAGCCGCCGGCGAAGATCCGTATGGCAACCGCTTGAACTTCAGCTACGTCGACAAGTTTGCCGACAACACCATTGGCCTGGCCATTGGCATTTCCCACTCGGAAATGTCCAAGCAGGAAAACCAGGTCGGCCTGTATGAGCCGTGGCAGGCAATCGGCGACAACTGGCGCCCCGGCGTTGACGCGGGCACCTATTACTCCGACGGCATAAAGGCGTTGCGCCGCACCGGCCACTCCAAGCGCGATGGCGTGATGGCAACCCTGCAGTTCCGGCCGAACAACAGCTGGACCAGCACGCTGGATACCTTCTACACCAAGGCCAAGGAATACGACACCGCCAATCAGATGGAGATCCATCTGGGTGACTACAACGGTGGGTTTGACCGTCTGAACGTCACCGACGTGGTTGTGAACGACAATGGCAGCTTCGTCAGTGGCGTGGCCCATAACGTTTATCCGTTGATCCGCGGCATGTACAACAACCGCGAAGACACCATCAAGGCACTGGGCTGGAACAACGAATTCAATTTCGGCGATGTGCGCGTGGTAGCTGATGTCAGCTGGTCCAAGGCCGAGCGCGACGAGCTGAACCTGGAAAACAACCTGCAGATGCTGCCGTCGCCGATGCTCGATTCGGTAACGCTGAACTTCGGCGGCGGCAACTTCCCGCAGTTCACGCCGGCCCTGGACTACTCGGACTACAGCAAGCTCTACCTGACCAATACCATCTACGGCTCGGGCTACGGAAAGACCCCGCATGTAGACGATGAGCTGAAGGGCTTCAAGCTCGCCGCCACCTTCCCCGTGCCGGAAGGCTTCACCTGGTTCTCCGACTTCGATGTTGGCGTCAACTACGCAGACCGCAGCAAGAACAAGACCCAGGCCGAAGGCAACATCAACCTTGGCGCACAGGGCATCACCAGCATCGCCTCCGACCTGCAGTACAAGCCGGTCAACCTGGGCTTTGCCGGCGCCGGCTATATCCCTGCGTGGAACGTCCCGGCTGCCGTGGCCCGCTACATGGTATTCAATCCAACCACGACCGAAAGCTACCTGATCCCGAAGCAGTGGACGGTGGACGAGAAGATCACCACTACCTACCTGCGCGCCAACATCAACACCCAGATCGGCTCGATCCCGGTGCGCGGCAACGTCGGCATCCAGGCCCAGTACGCCGACCAGTCCTCGCGTTCCAATTACTGGGACAGCTCACAGGGCGTGGGCAATGAAGTTGTTCCGATCGATGAAGGCGAGAAGTACCTGGACTTCCTGCCCAGCCTGAACCTGGCGTTCGAGCTGCCAGCCGAGAACACCGTGCGTTTCGCCCTGGCACGCCAGGTAGCACGCCCGCGTGTGGATGAACTGCGCGCCTCGATGGAATTCGGCATGGACACCACGCAGGGCAAGCCTGGCGCCAGCGGCGGCAACCCGCACCTGCGCCCCTGGATTGCCAACGCCGTTGACCTTTCCTGGGAAAAGTACTTCGGCAACAAGGCCTATGTTGCTGCAGCCGTGTTCTACAAGGACCTGAAGAGCTACATCTACACCGAAAAGCGTGACGGCTACGATTTCACCGACCAGGTTGCGGAGTGGCTGAAGGTTGACACCAATGCAGCCCAGTTGCAGGCACCGGCACAGATGCTGGGCTACTACACCGCGCCGTTCAACGGCACCGGTGGCAGCCTGCGCGGCGCTGAACTGACCGCATCGCTGCCGCTGGATCTGTTCTCCGATGCCCTGCGCGGCTTCGGCGTGGTGGCCAGTGCGAGCTTCAACGACAGCGACATCATGATCAAGCCGGATCCGGCCACCACCTCCAGTGTTGGTAGCGAGCCGATCATGCTGCCTGGCCTGTCCAAGCGGGTTTACAACTTCACCGCCTACTACGAGAACAGCGGCTTTGAAGTGCGTTTGAACCAGCGCAAGCGTTCGGACTTCATCGGTGAGATCGGCAACTTCAACGGCGCCCGCACCCTGCGTTATGTGAAGGGTGAGAACGTGCTGGATGCGCAGGTTGGCTACAGCTTCGCCGACGGCACCATGCTCAGCGGCCTGAGCCTGTTCCTGCAGGCCAGCAACCTGACCAACTCCAAGTACGAAACCTATGCCGGCACCAAGGACCGTCCGCTGGAAACCGTGGAATGGGGCCGCACGTATCAGGTGGGTGTGAACTACAAGTTCTGATCCGTACTGGTTTGACGTGTGTTGAGGGCCCGCTGCTTGTGCAGCGGGCCTTTTTGTTTGTTAGCCAACTGAGCAGGGCTCTGCTTGGTTGGATTTCGTGCGGGACTATTTCAACTTGGGCTCTCGCTGAGCTTGCGGGATTTTTTCACCCGGGGCTCCTGCTGCGCTTCGTTGCTTTTGCGAATGCTGTGAGAGCGGTAGTGCTGCAGCTGGTGCGACTGTCACCGGAGTGCTGAAAGCTCTGCGGTCGTTGCCGAGCGAGCAGAAATTGATCTGGCACCAAGCGCCAAGTTTCGGGCCTCGGCTTTTTGCTGTGGCTTTTGGCTCTGGCTCTGGCTCTGGCTCTGGCTTCTGGCTCTGGCTCTGGCTTCTGGCTCTGGCTCTGGCTGTGGCTGTGGCTCTGCCTCTGCCTCTGGCTCTGAGCATTCCCTTCTCCCGCTTGCGGGGGAAGGTGCCCGTAGGGCGGATGGGGGGAGGTTTGGGTTTGGGTTTGGCTTGAAGAGCGCCCTCACCCCAATCCCCGCTCCGCGCCCCGGCCCTCGCGTGGCCGCGAGGGCGCTCTATGGACTCGCGAACCAGTGGTTCGCAAGCGCCTCTTCTCGCCCCACGGGCGGGAGAGGGGCTTAGATCAAAATCAAAATCAAAAGCAAAAAAAAGGCGGAGATGCTATCTCCGCCCCACAAGAAAGAGAGACTCGAAAACTCAGCTGCGACGCGCGCAATACACCGCGTGCCCAGGCAAAACCAATTCGCCAGATTCCACCGCACCCGCCACCGGGCCCGGCACGTCCAGCGCCTGCCATTCACCGGCCGGCAAACCATGCCGCACAACGTCACCGGACAGGTTGAAGGCCAACAGCAAGGTTTCATCCCCCGCCTGCCGCTCAAACAACAACACCGGCTCGGCGCTGTCCAGGAAACGAATCGAACCACCCACCAACGCCGGATGCGCCTTGCGCCAGCTCGTGAAGCCGCGGAACGCGTGCAATACCGAATCAGCATCCACTTCCTGCGCCTGCACCGACAGCGCCCGATGCTCGGCCGGAATCGGCAGCCATGGCTTGCCGGTGGTGAATCCCGCCAGCGCCCCATCGGTCCACGGCATCGGCGTGCGACACCCGTCGCGCCCCTTGAAGTTCGGCCAGAAGGTGATGCCGTAGGGATCCTGCAGCGCCTCAAACGGCACATCCGCTTCGCCCAGACCCAGCTCTTCACCCTGGTAGATGCACACCGAACCGCGCAGCGAACACACCAGCGCCGCCAACATCTTGGCCAGCGACGGCTTGGCCGGATGCCCGCCCCAACGGGTCACCGCACGCTGCACGTCGTGGTTGGACACTGCCCAGCACGGCCAGGCCTCGCCCATCGCCGCTTCCAGCCGCTCGACTGTGCCGCGGATATAGGCGGCGCTGTAATCGTCCACCAGCAGCTCGAAGCTATAGCCCATGTGCAGCCGGCCCGGCGCGGTGTACTCGGCGGTGGTGACCAGCGAATCCTCCGAGGAGATTTCGCCCAGCGTTACCGCTTCCGGGTATTGGTCCAGCAAGCCGCGCAGGCGCTCGAGGAAACCGATGTTCTCGGGCCGGGTGTTGTTGTAATAGTGGTACTGGAACGCGTACGGATTGTCCGGACTGAAGCCACGGCCCACGCGCTCGCTTTCCGGCTTGGGCGGGTTGTCGCGCAGCTGCGCGTCGTGGAAGCAGAAGTTGATCGAATCCAGACGGAAGCCATCCACACCGCGATCCAGCCAGAACTTCACATAGTCCAGCGTTGCCTGCTGCACGGCCGGATTATGGAAATCCAGGTCCGGCTGCGAGGCCAGGAAGTTGTGCAGGAAGTACTGCCGGCGACGCGGCTCCCATTGCCAGGCCACACCGCCAAAGATCGACAGCCAGTTGTTCGGCGGGCTGCCGTCAGCACGCGCATCAGCCCACACGTACCAGTCGGCCTTGGGATTGTCGCGGCTCTCGCGGCTTTCCTTGAACCAGGCATGGTCCACCGAGGTATGGCTGAACACCTGGTCGATCATCACCTTCAGGCCCAGCGCATGCGCCTTGGCCAGCAAGCGGTCGAAGTCGGCCAGGTTGCCGAACAAAGGGTCCACATCGCGGTAGTCGGCAATGTCGTAGCCAAAGTCGGCCATCGGCGACTTGAAGAACGGCGACACCCAGATCGCGTCCACGCCCAGCGAGGCCACGTAATCCAGGCGCTCGATGATGCCCGGCAGGTCGCCGACGCCGTCGCCATTGGTGTCCAGGTAGCTGCGCGGGTAAATCTGGTAGATGACGGCACCGCGCCACCATGGAGTCTTGGACATCGAACGCCCCCCTACGGGCTGCATTGCCCCTGCAAAGGGGCCGCGAAATGTATGCCGATCAGCTTAGCGTTGGTGCTTTGCCGGCGGTGTTGCTTGCATACGTATTCACTGCGCAAAGGCCCGGTTCTGTTCGGTTTTTGGCCCCGACGGGCCGTGCAGGCCCACACCGCCTATAATCCCCGGGTACCCCCCGAAGTCTTCCTATGAGCATCGCTGAACATATCCGCCCCGCGCTGGGCCTGCCTGCCATCCAGACCCTCGCCGCAGCGGACATGGCTGCCGTCGATGCCCTGATCCGTCGCCGCCTGTCCTCGGACGTGGTGCTGATCAACCAGATCGCCGACCACATCGTCTCGGCCGGCGGCAAACGCCTGCGGCCGATGCTGGTGATGCTGGCCGGGCATGCGGTCGGCGGCGCCGGCCCGGAACACCACCAGTTGGCGGCGATCATCGAGTTCATCCACACCTCCACCCTGCTGCACGACGACGTGGTGGACGAATCGGACCTGCGCCGTGGCCGCAGCACCGCCAACGCCCTGTGGGGCAATGCCCCCAGCGTGCTGGTCGGTGACTTCCTGTATTCGCGCAGTTTCCAGCTGATGGTGGAACTGGAGCGCATGGCGGTGATGCAGATCCTGGCCGACACCACCAACCGAATTGCCGAAGGCGAGGTGCTGCAGCTGCTGCACGTGCATAACCCGGACACCGACGAAGCCGCCTACCTGCGCGTGATCGAGCGCAAGACCGCGGTGCTGTTCGCCGCAGGCACCCGCCTGGGCGCACTGGCCACCGGTGCCGACGAAGCGGTGCAGCAGAAGCTCTACGACTACGGCATGCACCTGGGTTACGCCTTCCAGATTGCCGACGACGTGCTGGACTATTCGGCCAATGCCGACGAGTTGGGCAAAAACCTGGGCGACGACCTGGCCGAAGGCAAGGCCACCTTGCCGCTGATCCATGCCATGGCGCATTCGGATGAAGCGGTTCGCCAGCGCCTGCGCGAGATCGTGCAGGATGGCGATGCCAGCGCAATGCCGGAAGTGCTGGCCGCCATCCACGCCACCGGCGGACTGGAGTACAGCCGTGCGCGCGCCGTGGAATATGCCAACGCTGCCGAACAGGCCCTGGATGGGCTGCCGGAGACCGAGGCGGTTGCCGCCCTGCGTGGCCTGGCCCGTTACGCCATCGAGCGTAGTCACTGATCGCAATGGCTGGCCTGCAGCAGTTTCCGGACGACGAGCGTGCCGTGCTGTTGGCGGTCAAAGGCGTGGGCGCCACGGTGGTTTCGCGCTTGGAGCAGCTGGGCTTTCATTCGCTGGCACAGCTGGCCGAAGCCGACCCCGGCGATGTCGTCAGCCAGGCATCGGCGATGTTGGGCAGCAGCTGCTGGCGGAATAGTCCGCAGGCGCGGGCGGCAATCAGTGGAGCGATAGCGGCGGCCAAGAGCCGGCTGTAAGACGTGCTTGCAAGGCCCCTGCCGAGCATGGCTCGGCACTACAGGTGCCGCATTTGTAGCCCGGGTAAGCACAGCGCACCCGGGGCTCTCCGCGCGATCACCGATAGTCAGTTTCGCGACTCACGCCGCTCCCACAATCTGCTGGATTGCTGGTGACGCCCCTGCCGAGCATGGCTCGGCACTACCCGAAGCCTTAGTCGCCCAGGCGCTCTTCCAGGAAGTTGTCCATCATCTTCCAGGCGCGTTTTGCTGCGCGTGGATCGTACAGGCAGCCCGGCGGGCTGTTGGCGTCGGATTCGGCGAAGCAATGCACGGCGCCGCTGAAATTGACGAACTGCCAATCGGCCTTGGCCGCATCCATTTCCGTACCGAAGTTGGCAATGTCCTCGGCGGTAACGCCACGATCTGCCGCGCCATTAAGCACCAGCACCGGTACCTTGCCGCTACCCGCTGCGGACGGCGCAGGCGTGGACAGCCCGCCATGCAGGCTCACCACCCCGGCCAGCGGCATGCCGGCGCGCGCCATCTCCAGCACGGTGGTACCGCCGAAGCAGAAGCCTACGGCGGCAATATGGCTTGCATCCAAGGGGGCCTTGCCAGCCTGTGCCTTCAAGGCATCCAGTGCTGCCGCCGCACGGCTGCGCAGCAGGGCACGATCCTCGCGCAACGGCTTGGAGGCTGCCGCCGCGGCATCGTTGCCCTGCGGGCGCACGTTCTTGCCGTAGACATCGGCGACCAGCACGACATAGTCATCGCCGGCAATCTGCTCGGCCTTGGCCACCGCCGAGTCGTTGACCCCGCGCCAATTGGGCACCATCACAACTCCGGGACGGCGGGCATCGCCTTCATCGTCGTAGACCAGCACGCCGCTATAGGTCGTTCCCTGCAGCTGCCATTCGACCGGACGGTGTTGCATCTTCGCGAACGCGGGGATGGATGCGGTGACACATAGGGCCAATACCGCCAACTGCATTTTCCGTGCTGCGCGCATGGGACTGCTCCGGTCTGGGGTGTGTGGCGAGTCTAGGCGCTGGGTGTTTCTAGAGCAAAAGCTTGCCCTCACCCCGCACATCAAGCTCAACCAATCCCCAACCCCGGAATCGCGCTGATGCTATCCGGGTCAAACCCGGCCAATTCAGCAAAATGCCGCCCGCGCGCCACATAGTCCTTATAGGCACCAAAGCTCGGCGCGCCCGGTGACAGCAGCACCACCCCACCCTGCTCACCCAACGCTGCACGCGCCAACTCCACTGCGTGCGGCAAGTCGCCCGCAGCATGCAGACCAAAACCACCGGCCTCAGCCAACGGGGAAAGCAGCGCATTGATGCGTGGCCCGTTGGCGCCCATGGTCACGATCTCGACCGGCGCGTCACTGCGCATATGCTCGGCAAAATCATTCCAATCCAGACCACGGTCATGGCCACCCACCAGCAGCGCGATGCGCTGGCCGGCGAAACAATCCAACGCGGCCAGCGATGCATGCGGCGTGGTGCTGATCGAGTCATTGACCCACTGCAGACCGTCCCGCTCACCCAGCAACTGCAGGCGGTTCGGCAAGGGCCGGAAGCTCTGCACTGCAGGTGCCAAAGCAACCGCATCCAGCCCCAGCGCTTCCAGCGCGGCCAGTACGGCGCAGAGGTTGCCGCGGTTATGCCGGCCCGGCAGCGGTGTGTTGGAGGTATCGAATACCGGTTGCGTGCCGCGATGCACGACTTCGCCAACCATATGCCAGCCTTCGGGCTGGTTGAACCAGACGATCTGGCTGTGCGGCAGCTGCAGTATGCGCAGGTGCTCGTCGGCCGCATTGAGCACGGCAACACGCGGATGCCCGCCGGTCACCAACGACAGCTTGTCGTCGATGTAGCGCTGCTCGCTGCCGTGCCAGTCCAGATGTTCCGGAAAGATGTTCAGGACGATGGCCACGTCCGGCCGCACGCCACTGCGCGCCACTTCGCCGGTCTGGTAGCTGGACAGTTCAACCGCCCAGTACTCCGGCGCCGGTTGCGGGTCCAGTGCCTCAAGCAGCGGCAGGCCGATATTGCCGATCAGGCCGGTGCGATGGCCGGCAGCACGCAGCAGGTGCGCCAGCAACGATGTCGTGGTGCTCTTGCCCTTGGTGCCGGTCACGCAGACCGTATTGGGCAGCGCACCGTTCGCATCGGCGTGTTCGCTGAACCACAGCGAGGTACCGCCGATGAACTGCGTGCCCTGGCCCTGGGCGTACTGTGCCTCGGGCTTGTAAGGACTGATGCCGGGCGACTTGATCACCACGTCGAACGAAGCCAACAGCTCACCAGTGACCTCGGTTTCAACACGCAGATGCGCATCACCCAACGCCAGAATTTCTACTGCTTCGGAACTGGAACAAAGCACCGTCAAACGCGCAGGAAACCGCTCCTGCGAATCCCGACTCCCGACTCCCGAATCCCAATCACGCAACGCGTGATATGCGGCACGGCCCTCACGACCCCAGCCCCACAGCGCGACACGCTTGCCTTCAAGCTGCGAAATTCGCACGCAGACGCTCCCACAGTGCTGCCGGGATGCGGTGTTCACCGTCGATGACCAGCAGCGGTTCGATCTGTAGTTCATCGGCCGACAGGGTCGGCTGGATCAGGTTGGCGAAGCGCTTGACCAGCACGTCTTCCTTCCATTCCGGGCGCGATGCCAGGGTGGCCATCGCCGCACGTGACTCCTTGCCCTCGCCCACGCACTCGAACGGCTTGTGGTCCTGGAACTCGAGCAGCGCGTCGTAGCCGCCGGCCTGCTCGCTGTCGTCCAGCAGGTTGCGGCCAAAGATGCGCACCAGACGCATCTTCGGCATGAACGGTGCCAGCGCCAGGAACACGAAGTGGCACTTCGGGCAGACGCCGCACCAGCGGTTCACCGGGCGCTCGCCGAGGATGTGGAAGTTGCGGTTGCAGCTGGAGAAATGTGCGTCGTAGAAATCGGTCTTGGCGAACTGGCGGGCCACCGCCAACTCCGACAAGGGGCGCAGCAGCGAGTAGTAGTTCAGGTCGGCCGCGATGTACTGCTGCACGTATTCGCCAAACGCCTTCTCGAAGGCCCAACCCTTGGACCACTGGTGGTTCACTTCGCCGGTGCCTGCGATCTGGCTGCCATAGCTGGCCGAGCGTTCGTTGGAGAACACCACCTGGTCCATGCCCTGCACCACCGCTGCCAGCACCATGATCGCCGAGTTCACCGCGGTGACCGGGATATGGCCGTTCCAGGCGCCCTGGCGGTTGAGCTCGAACAGCTCCGGCGCCAACGTGCGGCCGATGTTGAGCGTGGGCAGGCCGGTGCGCTCGGCACAGGCACGGATCAGCTGCGAGCCGCCGATCCAGGTGACGGTTTCGGCCACGCCGGCATTGCGCAGGGCTTCGATGCTGACCAGCGAGTCCTTGCCGCCGCCGATGGCTACCAGGGCGTGGTGGGTCAGGTTGAGATTGGGCGCAGAAGCACCCTCACCCCAACCCCTCTCCCGGGGGGAGAGGGGCTCAGTCACCGGCAGCTTGAACCTGTCGCGCAGGTTCAGGCCGTTGCGGTAGGCGAACTCGCCCAGGCCGTTGAAGTACACCGTTTCCACCAGCGCGGCGGTGGCCGCGTCGATGGCGTAGCTGTCGATGCTCACCTGCGCCGGTACCGCTGCCTTGTAGTAGCTCACACCGGCGATCAGGTGCAGCAGTTGCAGCGCGCGTTGCACCGCTGCGGCGCGTTCGCCGTCCAGCTGGAACGGTGCACCCGGCACGGTGACGGTCTCGGTCATCTCCGGGCCGTCGTCGAAGGCGTATACCAGCTGCGCAACGCCGGTGTCCGCGGCGAAATCGCAGCGGACGAAGCGGAAGCGGGAAACCTGGTCTTTATCAAAAGCTGTCATGGCGTATCCGAATCAAGCGAACCGTTTTCGCGCGGTGGCGCGGCGGGACGACAAAGAGGTGTGCAGGGAACGAACAGCATCAGGCATCGATGATGTCCTCGCGCGGCAAGGCGCGCTGGTTATAGGTACTGGCCATGCTGAAGCCATAGGCGCCGGCATCGGCGATCAGCATCACATCGCCGTGTGCGGTGGCCGCCGGCAGCTTCACGCGCTGCGCGAACACGTCGCTGGACTCACAGATCGGGCCGACCACGCTGAAATCAACGTCGCGGGCATCGCCCAGGCGGCTGAGGTTGGCGATGTCGTGCCAGGCGTCATACAGCGCCGGGCGCAGCAAGGCATTCATGCCGGCATCCAGGCCAACACGGCGCACGCCGTCCTTCTCCACCACCTGCGTGGCGTGGGTCAGCAGCACGCCGCATTCGGCGACCATGAAGCGGCCCGGCTCGATCGCCAGCTGGAAGGCCGGGTGCACGGCCTTGATATCGGCCAGGCCAGCAGCCCAGGCTTCCAGATCAAACGGCTCGTCGTCGTCGCTGTACGGCACCGGCAAGCCGCCGCCGATATCGAGGATCTCGACGCTGCCGATGCGGCGGGCAAAGCCTGCCATTTCGTCGACCATCTGCTTCCAGTGGCCGCTGTTCTCGATGCCGCTGCCCAGGTGCGCGTGCACGCCGGTGATGCGGATATCCAGCGCGCGGGCGGCGGCAATGAACTCATCCACGCGCAGCGCGGACAGGCCGAACTTGGACTCCTTGCCGCCGGTGTTCACCTTCTTGTGGTGGCCGTCGCCATGGCCCAGGTCGATCCGCAGCCACAGCTTGCGGCCACGGAAAACCTCCGGCCAGTTCTGCAGCAGCTCGACATTGTCGACGGTGACGTTGACGCCACGCGCCAGCACGGCCTGGTATTCGGTGATCGGGGCGAAGCTCGGCGTGAACAGCACGCGCTCGGGGCTGATATCCGGCACCGAGGCGAACACCAGTTCCACCTCGCCCTGCGAAACGCATTCCAGGCCGAAACCTTCGGCGGCCAGCGTGCGCAGGATCTGCGGATGCGAGTTGGCCTTGATCGCGTAGAAGCGGCGATCGATGGCGCTGATCGCGTTCAACTGGCGGGCGCGTTCGCGCACCTTGTCCAGGTCGTAGACGTAGGCCGGCGTGCCCTGTGCAGCCAGTTCCAGCAGCCGCTGCTGGCGCGCCGGTGCCTGCCACCACGGCATCTGCCGAGGGCGGATGCTGCCGATGATTTCGCGCCAGCGCGGGCCGAACACGTGTTCTTCGTACACCGGCATGGCGCCGCTGTCGATCAGCTCTTCGTGCAGGATCGGCAGCAGGCCATCGGCATCGGCTTCGTCGATGACGAAGGTCAGGTTCAAGTCGTTGGAGGACTGCGAAATCATGTGCACGCGCTCCTTGCCGAACGTGGCCCACACGTCGGAGAGCTTGTACAGCAGCGAGCGCATGCCGCGGCCGACCAGGGTGATGGCCGCGCAAGGCACGATCACCTTGACCTTGCAGATCTGCGACAGGTCAGCCGACAACGCGGCCAGCACATCGGTGTTGACCAGGTTTTCAGACGGGTCCAGCGACACGGTGACGTTGGTCTCGGCCGAACCGATCAGGTCCACCGACAGGCCGTGCTTCTTGAACAGGCCGAACACGTCGGACAGGAAGCCGACCTGCTGCCACATGCCAATGCCTTCCATCGAGATCAGCACGATGCCGTTGCGGCGGCTGATCGCCTTGACGCCAGGCACCGGCTCGGCCGCGCCGTCGATGCTGGTACCCGGCATGTGCGGGCGCTCGGTATCGAGGATGGCCATCGGCACGCCGGCGTCGCGGCAAGGCTTGATCGAGCGCGGGTGCAACACCTTGGCGCCGGTGGTGGCGATTTCCTGTGCCTCGTAATAATCCAGCCGGGTCAGCAGGCGCGCGTCCGGCACGTCCTTGGGGTTGGCGCTGAACATGCCCGGCACGTCGGTCCAGATCTCCACGCGGCTGGCGCCGAGCAGTGCACCGAAGTATGCGGCCGAGGTATCCGAACCGCCGCGGCCAAGGATGGCGGTACCGCCGTCACCGTGCCGGGCGATGAAGCCCTGGGTGATCAGCATGCGCGTCGGCTGGGCCGAAAAACGCTGTTTGAAGTCGCCGCCGCCCTGCCACTGGCAGTTCACCGACAGGCGCTGCGACCATTCGGTCTGGTTCGGCGCGGCCGGCAGCGCATTGAGCCATTCGCGCGCGTCCATCCAGCCGAAATCCAGGCCGGTGCTGCGCAGATAGGCGGCACCGACGCTGGAGGACAGCAGTTCGCCCTGGCCCAGCACGTCGGCCTGCCAGTCCAGCGGACGGCTGGCCGCACGCGGGTCATCCAGCAGCGCCTGCAGGGCGGCCAGACGTTCAGCCAGCACCTCGGTGCCCAGCTCCAGCTCGGCCAGGAATTCGTTGTGGCGGGCGACCAGCGCTTCCACACGGGCACGGCTGTCGGCGGCGCCGTCGGCAATGGCGGTCAATTCATTGGTGACGCCGGACAAGGCCGACACCACCACCAGCACCCGGCCGCCGGTCTCGTCTGCCCGTTTTTTTGCCAACTGACCGATCGTGTTCCAGCGATGACGACGCGACACCGAGGTGCCACCGAACTTGAGGACGATCCAGCGATCAGCAATTGGGGAAGCAGACATTGGCTTTGGGGGTTCACAAGTGGGAGAAAGACCCGGCAATGCGGGCGGAACTCCCGATTCTATGCCAAGGCCGTTGAGGCAGGACGGCTGAGTTACCGGCGATACCATCGCCGCCCGGCCTCCCCTCCCGGGGCCAAGAAAGTAGCACTTGCAACGATCCGGGTCATCCCGGGATGAATGGGCACCGCTGACGGCCGCTTCCGGGCCTACTTCCGGGGTGCCTGCATCTGCGGGCTGTCAGACCCGCGCAGGCGGAGTGAGGGGCACGTTCCTGCCCGCTTTCCTTGCGGACAGCGGGTACAGGCACCAGGAACGCCCGGCACAGCCCACACGACATTTCCGCCCGCCTTCCCTAAGCTGGCCAACCCTGCCCCACCCAAAGCCTCATGACCGCACGCCGCTACCTGCAACTGGACGTCTTCGCTGCCCGCTCCGGCACCGGCAACCCGCTGGGCGTCATCGTCGACAGCGAAGGCCTGGACGACATGGCCATGCAGGCCATCGCCGCCTGGCTGAACCTGTCCGAGACCATTTTCTTCCTGCCGCCTGACGAGGGCGCCAGCTACCGCATCCGCATCTTCACCCCCAAGGGCGAGCTACCCTTTGCCGGCCACCCCAGCGTGGGCGCCGCCTGGGCGGCGGTTGAACTGGGCCTGGCCACGCCCGACGACAACGGCCAACTGATCCAGCAATGCGCGGCAGGGCTATTGCCGGTACGGGTCCAGGGTGGCCGCTGGTTCCGCCAGATCCATGTGCGCAGCCCGCAGGCCGAACGCCGCGATACCGTCATCGACAAGCTGCCCGACGGCCTGGCGGCCCTGGCCAAGCCCGGCCACAGCCCGGAACTGTGGAACAACGGTCCGGACTGGTGGCTGCTGGAAGCTGGCAGCGAAGCCACCCTGCGCCGCTACAAGCCCGAGCTGGCCGCCATCGCGGCCCTGCCCAGCCGCGGCAAACTGGCGGTCTATGCCGCCGCCGACCGCCCGGACGTTGGCTACCAATACGTGGTGCGCGCCTTCGCCCCGGGCGTTGGCATCAACGAAGACCCGGTCACCGGCAGCGCCAATGCGCTGGTAGCCGCGCAGCTGCTGCAACAGGGGCGGATCAAGCCGTTCCAGCAATACCTCGCCAGCCAGGGCCGCGAGCTCGGCCGCAATGGCGAGGTGCGGGTGGAAGTGGATGCGGAGTCCAACATCTGGATTGGCGGTGAGGTGCAGCAGGTTATTGCTGGGCAGATTGAGTGGTGAGCGCAAGAAGCGACAGATCGCAGCAACCAACCTCCCCTCTCCCCTTGCGGGAGAGGGTGCCCCAAAGGGGCGGGAGAGGGGGACGTGCAAAGCACGTCTTGCGTTGGCCTTGGGCCTTCCGTCTGAAGAACAGAGCAAGCGGACTTCGTCCGCCTCCCCTCACCCCAACCCCTCTCCCGCAGGCGGGAGAGGGGCTAAAGCCACAGCCACAGCGACAGCAACAGGCACACCCCCCACCGCATCCGGACCCGCCCATGACCACCCGCCGCTTCCTGCAACTTGATGTCTTCGCCCCGCGCCCCGGCACCGGCAATCCGCTGGCCGTGGTGCTCGATGCCGACGGTCTGGACGATGCCGCCATGCAGGCCATCGCCCGCTGGACCCGCCTGCCGGAAACCACCTTCATCTTTGCGCCCAGCAAGCCTGGCACCAGCTACGGCATCCGCATGTTCGCCCCGCAGAAGGAGGTGCCGTTCGCCGGCCACCCCAGCGTCGGCAGTGCCCATGCCGTGCTGGAAAGCGGGGTCGCCGCCGCCATCGATGGCCAACTGGTCCAGGACGGCATAGCCGGTGAGCTGCCGCTGCAGATCAGCGAACACGACGGCATCCGCACCATCGCCATCCGCACGCCGCGCGCGTCGGTTGCCGAAGTCGTCACCGCCAGCGACCCGCGCCTGCAACCGGCCATCGTCGGCTGGCCACTGGGCAGCCTGCCGCCCGCACTTATGGATGGCGGCCGCCGTTGGTGGGTAGTGGAGGTTGCTGACGAAGCCGCGCTGCGTACACTCAGCCCCGACTGGGACGCCATTGCCACCCTCGCCGAGTCCACCGGTGCGATGGGCGTATTCGCCTATGCACGCGCCGCAGGCGATGGCTACCAGCTGGTAGTACGTGCGTTTGTCGGCAACGGCCGTCGCTTTGAAGATGCCGCCTCGGGTGCTGCCAACGCCGTGCTCGCTGCGTGGCTGGACGAACGCGATGCCCTGCCCGGCAGCGGCAAGCGCTACACCGCCAGCCAAGGCCGTGAAGTGGGCCATGACGCCTTGCTGGAACTGCGCATCGACGACCAAGGCGACGTATGGTCGGGCGGACAGGTGCAGACCGTGATCCGCGGAACCATTGATTGGTAAGCAGGTCACAGCCTGACCGATAGCGAAGCAAACCAAGGAGTTGGTAATGCATGGATGGATCTTGCTGCTCGCGCTGCTGCTGGCATGCAATGCCTGCGCCGCCGACGTCCCACCTCAACCGGCAAAGGTCTTGTTCGTCGGCAACAGCCTCACCTACGTAGGCAACCTGCCGGCCACTTACGCCGCCTTGAGCGCCGCCAATGGCCATCCGGTGCACAGCCAGATGATCGTCAAGGGCGGCGCATTCCTCCACGAACGGCATGCCGATGGCTCATTGCAGCGCGCCTTGGCCGAGCAGCACCCGCAGGTTCTGGTCCTGCAGGAACAGGGCGGCGCCCTGCTCTGCATGCCGGACGAAGCCACCTGCGCACGCTCACGCAGCGCAGTGGCTGCAATGGCCCAACTCGGCCGCGAGCACGATGCGAAGGTGCTGTTGCTTGGCAGCTATCAGGCACACCCGGCGGTCTCCCGGCTATTGAGTGCCAAGGAATTGGCAGCCGCGCAGGCGGCCAATGTTCCCTATGTGGAGATATCCGAGGCTCTGCGCAAGGCAGCGACGGCGGCGCCCGATCTGCCGTGGTACGACACGGACGGCATGCATCCCGGCCCCGCACTGACCTTGCTTGATGCCATCCAGCTCTATCGCACGATCCATGGCCACCTTCCGCAACACGGCTTCACGGTAACGGCGCCTATCTACACGCCGAAAAGTGGCCTTGACGCCGCCCTGCGCAACGCCGACGACGATGCACCCTTGGCAGGTACCCCCAGCCAGATTGATTACCCTGAGGCGATGATCCACTGCCTCAACACGCTACTGGCGCCCCACCAGCCCTAACCGAAGCCCACGCCATGCCGCACCTGACCATCGAGTACAGCAACAATCTGGCAACCGTCATCACCCCGGCATTACTGCGCGTCGCCAACCATGCCCTGCTGGAAACCGGCCAGTTCGAGGAAGCAGATATCAAATCCCGCGCCTTGCCGTTTGACTGCTTTGCGATCGGCACCAGTGACACCCCACGTGGCTTCGTCGCTGCGCGGCTGGCCGTCCTCAGTGGCCGCAGCGCAGACACCAAGCGCAAGATTGCGCAAGCCTTGCTGGCCGCGCTGGAAGCGGCGATCAAGCCGCGAACATTGGCGCTGCAAGTCAGCGTGGAGATTGTGGATATCGACCGTGACAGCTACGCCAAGGCCAAACTCGCTCCAAACGTCTGACGCCGACCTGTCACCCGGATCAGCTTATTCCTGATGGTCACGCGGTAAACATCGCACCCATCTTGTTGATGTCCCCGCATCAACCACATCCTGTGGGCCACGCAAAACCGTGGCAACATCGCCGCAACTACCTTACAGCGCGCCACAGGAAGTCCGCGATGAAAACGCCTCGGTTTCATTCTGTTTCGCCATTCCTGGGCGTGGAGGACCTACCCGCCGCCCTCACCTTCTACTGCGACCAGCTTGGCTTTGCGTTGGCCTGGGAATGGGGAAGCCCACCCGAACTGGCCGCTGTGTGCAAGGACGAGGTGGAACTGACGCTCGCCACACGCAGCGACGCCAAGCCCGGCGGCATCAGCAGGCTGTACCTGCATATCGATGCTGTGGACCACTATCACGCGCAACTGCAGGCCAAGGGTGTGGCAATCACTGTCGCCATCGCTGACCGGCCCTACGGCATGCGTGACTTCAGCATCACCGACCCGGCCGGCAATGTGCTCTGCTTCGGCCAGGCATTGCCGCAACCTACGGATGTTGCTGGGGCGACGTAAGCGAAGAAGCCCCTCGGCAAATCCCGCTGACCGGCATCTTCGACCGCGACGGGGCTATCGGCTTCGCGGTTTACGCTGCTCCAACAGGGCTTCGCTTCCTTGCCAGCAGGTAACCCAGCCCGGCAAATGGCAGGTAGGCCAGCACAACGTCCACCACTTCGAACCAACGCGGTGCGGGCAGCATGAAACAGCTGGCGATACCGCCCATCAGGAACAACAGGCCGATCAGCAGCGCTGGCATTCTTTTCACGCGCCCCACTGCAAAGGTTGCAACCAACGCACCGGCGAAGGCTCCCAAGGCATGGGCCAGGAAGGGAAACAGGAAATGCTGCGGCTGGAGCAAGGGCATCGCGGCCTTCAGTCCTTCGGGGGTGCTTGTATCCACACCGGCGGGCGGCGGTACCAGCTCAGCGCCGAGCAGGATCAGGCCCATGTTCACCGCGCTGCCTGCAACAAAGCCAAGCACCACGGCCAGCAGTCCTTTCAGGAAACCTCGCATCGTTGCCCCCACTTCGCTCGGTGATGGGCGGAGTATGAGCCAGGCAGAGCCTGGTTGGGCGCGCCCGGAGCAGCGTGATTGGGGCTGGCTCTTCTCCCGTTTAAGGGACTGCTGCCCCTTTTTCGGGGAAGGTGCCCCGACCGGCGGATGAGGGGGCTTTGGGTTTTGCGGGGAGCCCCCTGCCGAGCATGGCTCGGCACTACAAAGGCAATGCTTGGCTTCGTCCCTTCTCCCGTTCACGGGAGAAGGTGCCGCGCAGGGGCGGATGAGGGGAGCTTCTGGATTTTGCGGAAAGCCCCAGCCGAGCATGGCTCGGCACTACAAAAGCAATGCTTGGCTTCGTCCCTTCTCCCGTTCACGGGAGAAGGTGCCGCGCAGGGGTGGATGAGGGGAGCTTCTGGATTTTGCGGAAAGCCCCAGCCGAGCATGGCTCGGCACTACAAAGGCAATGCTTGGCTTCGTCCCTTCTCCCGTTCACGGGAGAAGGTGCCGCGCAGGGGCGGATGAGGGGAGCTTTTGGATTTTGCGGAAAGCTCCTGCCGAGCATGGCTCGGCACTACAAAAGCAATGCTTGGCTTCGTCCCTTCTCCCGTTTGCGGGAGAAGGTGCCCCGCAGGGGCGGATGAGGGGAGCTTTTGGATTTTGCGGAAAGCTCCTGCCGAGCATGGCTCGGCACTACAGATGCGGGCTCAGCGCCAGTTGTAATTGAACGACACGCCGATGATCCGAGGGTCGTTGTAAACAGCCGCCATGTAGTTCTCGATCACACCCTTGAGGTTCTTCTCATTGGTGATGTTGCGGGCGAATGCCGCCACTTCCCAGGCACCGTAGCCGCCGCTGTAACCCACGCGCAGGCCGCCTTCGAAGTTGCCCTTGGAATAGAACTCCTTGCTGTCATACAGCACGAACTGGGTTTCGCCCTGCTTGTTCCAATCGGTGGCGAAGAACACCGCGCCGTCATCGCCCACCGGAATGTCGTAGCGCGCAGCCAGGTTCAAGTTGTACTTGGGCGCGTTCGGCAACGGGTTGCCGTCAATCTGGGCGTAGACGTTGCTGCCGATCTGGATGGTCGGGTCGTTGACCGTACACACCACCACGCCGTTGAGCGCACAGACCTGCGCATAGACGCGCTTGTCCTGGATTTCGCTGTGCAGCAGGCTCAGGCCCGCCGTCAGCGACAGGTTGGGAATCGGCCGCCAATCCAGGTCCGCTTCCAGTCCGTAGGCACGCGCCTTGTCTGCATTGAACAGCACGCCATTGCCGTTGGAATCGTTGCCGTTGAGCTGGATGTCGTTGACGGTATAGGTGAAGCCACTGACGTTCAGACGCAGGCGATTGTCCAGCAGGCTGCTCTTGATGCCGGCCTCCCAGGACAGGATGGTCTCCGAGTCGGCGGTGGTGAAATCGGCATTGAACACCGCCGAGCGGCCTTGGATGGTGGGGCCACGGAAGCCGCGCGCCACACGCGCATACAGGCTCAGCTCCGGGCTGATTTCATACATCGCGCTCAGGTCCCAGCTGGGCTGGGTATCGGACATCTGCACATCGTGGCGGCCCTTGTAGGTCACCAGCCCGGCGGCGGTGTCAGCGGTCTTCAGCAGGCGCGTGTGCTTCTCGTCCTTGGTGGCGCGCACGCCTGCGGTCAGGGTCAACGCATCGGTGGCCTTCCAGCTCACCTGGCCAAAGCCCGCCCAGGAGGTATTGATGTTGCGCAGGCGCACCCAGTTGTTGGGATTGTGCGCGGCGGTATCCAGGAACCAGGCACGCTGGTAGAAATCGGTGGTGTCGCGGCCGTCAAAGTAGAACGCGCCCACCTGCCATGACCACGGGTCGGTGGCGTTGGAGGCCAGCCGCAGCTCCTGGGTGAACTGGTCCAGGTCCTGTACCTGGCCCATCGACTGGCCATAACCATTGGGCAGGCCGTTGACCGGGTGGTCCGCTGCCGCGCCGCCGTCGGTATCACCGCGGCTGTAGCCGGAGGTGGTCTCGTAGGCGCTGATCGAGGTCAGCGTGGTGTTGCCGAAATCATAGGTGGCCTTCAGCGAGCCGCCGTGGGTCTTGTAGGCCTGCGGATTGTTGTCGGCTTCGTCAAACGCCACCTTGTCGCGCGCCACATCGACGCGGTTGCTGCCCTTCACCAGCGCGTTGCGCAAGAACAGCGTGGAGGTACCTTCGTAGTCGCGGGTATGCGCCGAGGCCAGCAACGAGAACTGCTCATCGGGCTTGTACAGCAGCTGCAGGCGCAGGTTGCGGTCGTCGTAACCGCCCATCGTGTCTTTCTTCGGTGTCACCGTACCGTCGGCGCTGGGCCCTCGGTAGGTGTTGTCCACCCAGTCATCGCGGTGCTGGTACAGCGTGGAAACACGGTAGGACAGCACATCGTTGATCGCCCCGCCCATGCCGCCATCGATGGACACCGTGTTGTAGCTGCCATAGCTCACGTTGACCCGGCCACTCGGGTCCTGGCTGGGCTTGGCGGTATCGAACTTGACGATGCCGGCGGTGGTGTTGCGACCGAACAACGAGCCCTGCGGACCGCGCAATACTTCCACCTGGTCCACGTCGTAGACCGGGTTGGACTTGAGCACCACATGCTCCAGCACCACGTCGTCCTGGATGATGGACACTGGCTGCGAGGCACCCAGGTAGAAGTCGATATTGCCCAGGCCACGGATATAGAAGCGCGGGAAGATGCGCCCGGTGGTGGTCTCGGCGTAGAAGCTGGGGACACGGCCGGACAGCGCCAGCAAGGTGTCATCCGCGCCTTCGGTATAGGCCCGCAAGGCTTCGCCCTGCACCACGCCCACCGACACCGGCACGTCCTGCAGGTTCTGCTCGCGGCGCTCGGCGGTCACCGTCACCGCATCCAGCGCGGTGGCGGTAGCGCGGGCAGCAACAGGCGCAGCCTCCTGGGCCAGCGCCGATTGCGTGGCCAAGGGCAGGACCAGCAGCGCGCAGGCCTGGGCCAGCAGCGTGCGGCGCGGAAGACGATGGGCGGTGCGAAGGAACGCAGGTACGGCGGGGTGAAACTGCATGGAGTTGCCCTTCATTGGCAGGTGATGAATCCGTTCGGCCAGACAGCACCGATGGCACGTTATGGAAGCGCGCCGATCATCAACAGCCCAGATGGCAATTTGGTTACACCGCCATGGGCACACTACCCATGGCGGTGTCAGGCTCAGCTACCCGACGCTTCGCCGGCCTTGTAAACCGGCTCACCGTCGACCCAGGTCGACAACACTTTCAAATCATCAAGCTGGTCGGCGGCAACCTTCAGCGGGTCACGGTCCAGCACCACGAAGTCCGCACGCAACCCCGGTACCAGCCTGCCTACCTGGGCTTCGTCGTGGCCGGCCCAGGCGGCATCGCTGGTGAAGCCGCGCAGGGCTTCGGCCGCGCTCAGGCGCTGCTCCGGCTGCCAACCGCCCGGCGGCTGGCCATCGCGATCCTGGCGGGTCACTGCCGCATACAGGCCCAGCCGCGGGTCGACCTGCTCCACCGGGAAGTCGGAACCCAGGGCCAAGCGTGCGCCGCTGTGCAGGAAACGCTGCCAGGCATAGGCGCCCAGAATGCGTTCCGGCCCCACCCGCTGTTCGGCCCAGCCCATGTCCGAGGTCGCATGGGTTGGCTGCATCGAGGCGATCACACCCAGCTTGGCGAAGCGCGGGATGTCCTCCAGCGCTACCACCTGTGAGTGCTCTACACGCCAGCGGTGGTCATCACCCTTGTGCGCACCCAGCACCTTTTCGTAGGTATCGAGCACGATGCGGTTGCCGCGATCGCCGATGGCGTGGGTGGCGACCTGCACCTTGCAGCCGTCCGCCTTGCGCACCGCCACTTCGAACGCTTCCGGCGACGTCATCAACAGGCCGTGGTTGTGCGGATCGTCGCTGTAGGCGGTGAGCAGGGCCGCGCCGCGGCTGCCCAAGGCGCCATCCATGTACAGCTTGACCCCGCGCATCTCCAGCCGCCCGCCCGGATGGGCGTACAGGCCGGCCTTGCACAGGTCTTCCAGCGCCTCATTGTTGCCGTCAGCATAGGCGTCGATGCGCAGCGGCAACTTGCCCTGGTCGGCCAGGCGCTTCATCAGCGCCAGATCCTCGCGCGATACGCCCATGTCGTGCACACCGGTAAGGCCATTGCTGACCGCAGCCTGCAATGCAGCCTGCAAGCGCTTCTCGCGTGAGGCATCGTCCAGCGCCGGGATGTGGTCATAGACCAGCGCCGCAGCGCCATCGACCAGTACGCCACTGGGGCTGCCATCGGCGTTGCGCAGGATGCGCCCGCCTTCCGGCTGCCAATCACCGGACAGGGACTTGCCAGCCTTTTCGGCAACACGGATGGCGGCGGTGTTGACCCAACCGGCGTGACCGTCGACGCGCTCCAGATAGAGCGGGCGTTGCGGGAAGGCCGCATCCAGATCGGCGGCGGTGGGGAAATCGGTGTTGTCCCAGCGGTTCTGGTCCCAGCCGCGGCCCAGCAGCCACTCGCCGGGCGCCAGGGTCTTTTCGAAGGCCTTGAGCCGCTCCAGTACCTCGCCGCGATTGCGCGCGCCGGTCAGGTCGGCCTGCATCAAGGTATTGCCCAGGCCCATGATGTGCGCATGGGCATCGATCAGGCCCGGCACCACCGTGGCACCGCCCAATTCCAGCGCGGATGCCTGCGGATAGGCTTTGCGCAGCGCCTCGGCACTGCCCATCTGCAGCACGCGGCCAGTGTCGCTGTCCCAGGCCATTGCGCCGGCCACGGGCTGGACGGCATCGCCGGTGCGGATGGTATCGGCCACCAGCAATTTGACCTCGGCCTGGGCCGGAATCACATGCAGGCAAGGGAGCAGCAGGGCAACACAGGCAATACGACGCATCACGCACTCTCCTGAACGGGATGAGGCGACTATGCCGCCATCGTGCAGGCGTGACAAACCGTGATGCGTACCACCCGGGCCAGATCAGTCAGCGCTGACGTCTACCCGCACGCGGATGCTGTCGCCGGGATGGTAGTCCCGACGTGTGTGGTACTGGCGGCCACCGTACTCGTAGGTGACGTCATAGCCGTCCACGCGCTCACTTTCGCTCCCGTAGCCACTGGGCTCGCAGACACGGACATCGCTGCGACGGTAATCGGGGCGGCGGTTGTTGGCTTCATAGATGGCACGGCCTGCAGCACCGCCGGCAATCGTGCCCACCGCCGTGCCCAGGTAGCGGCCATCGCCGCCGCCAATGCGGCTGCCGAGCACGGCACCGGCAATTCCACCGATCACCGTGGCCAGCTGGCGGCCGGTATCACTGCCCTGGCGATAGGCGCCATCGCCGTAATTGCCGTTGGAATAGGGGTTGTTGCCGTAACCGTTGCTGCCATAGCGGCCGTTGTTGTAATAGCCATCGCCACGGTAGCTGCCACTGCCGTAAACCTGGTCGCTGTCCCCGGTCACGTAGGCGCCATCATTACGCTCATAGCAACGCTCGTTGCGGCCGTTGCCGCTGACGATGATCGGGTCGACGCGGACAACGCGGGCGTTGTCGTACACCGGGTTGTTGCCATCGCCGTTGCCGCGGTATTGAGCGTCCACATACCGGTCATCCTGCCGGTACTGGCCGTTGTCATACGCCGACCCGGGACGGTATTGGCCGTCGTCGTAGTACTGCGCCGAGGCCGGCAAGGCGGCCAGCAAGCCAAGCGTGAGAACACCGGCAACAGGCAATGAACGCAGCATGGCAGTAACCATTGAGGTTGGGATGGGCGATGCTCGGGCGTAGCAGGTGAAACCACCCTGAACCGGGCTGGCCCACGTTACCGCAGTGCCAGCCCTTTCAGGAAGCAGCAGGAATCAGGCCGAAAATTCGGTTTCCAGACTCACCGGAACGGCGCTCAATGCCTTGGATACCGGGCAATTCTGTTTCGCGTCCTCGGCGATTGCGCGAAACCGGGTCTCGTCCAGGCCCGGCACCACTGCCTTCACCTTCAGGCGGATCTGCGACAGCTGCGGCCCCCCGTCCATCGACAAATCCACATCGGCGCGGGTGTCCAATGCCGAAGGGGGGAAACCGGCTTCGCTGAGCTTGGCCGACAGCGCCATGGTGAAACAACCGGCATGAGCCGCGGCGATCAGCTCCTCGGGGTTGGTGCCCTTCTCGTCACCGAAGCGGCTGTTGAACGCATAGCGGGTGTTGTCCATCAGACCGCTCTGCGGTGTGCTCAGGCGACCCTGCCCGGTCTTGAGGTCACCTTCCCAATGTGCGGTTGCGTGGCGCGAAATACCCATGGCGGAACTCCTCGTTGTGGATGGCGCGCACAGCGTAGTGCATCGGGTGTTAGCGGCTTGTGCGGCGCAGCGGGTCTTGTGATCGGCGTACCCTTGGCCCGCGCAGAGAGCTGTCGGCAAGGGTGTTGAAACGCGCTTTTGCCCCTGCATTTTTCGCCATATGCAGCTGCGAGGACCTGCCAAAAGCAATTTTTATGGGCTTTTTTGCATCAAACCTATTGGCGGCGTGCAATTGATGCCCTACATTTCGCTTGCCGACGGGGTCGGCACGACCAACAACCAACCGTTCACGGAACAGGAAATCATGGCAAAGACCGCTAAAAAGGCTGCCCCGAAAAAGGCAGTGAAGAAAGTTGCAACCAAGGCAGCAGCCAAGCCGGCCGCAATCAAGCCGATCAAGGAAGCCCTGACCAAGTCGGGTCTGGTCGCCCACATCGCCGAAGCCACCAGCGTTGCTGCCAAGGACGTGCGTGCCGTGTTCGCCGCCCTGGAAGGCGCCGTCGCCGCCTCGGTCAACAAGAAGGGCGCTGGCTCCTTCACCCTGCCGGGCCTGCTGAAGATCTCGACCGTGAACGTTCCGGCCAAGCCGAAGCGCAAGGGCATCAACCCGTTCACCAAGGAAGAGCAGTGGTTCGCCGCCAAGCCGGCTACCACCAAGCTGAAGGTTCGCCCGCTGAAGAAGCTCAAGGACGCTGCGCTGTAATAGCGCAACATCTTGGCGATCAAACGGGACGGCATTGCCGTCCCGTTTTTTTTTTGGTTCCTCGGCCAAGCGGCTTCAACGTCGCCCGGGCAAGCACGCTACGCCGGATGAACAACGGATGGCGTTGCCGCTTGCACCCCATCAAGCCCGGATGCATTGCACTTATCCGGGCTGGCTCGCAGCGGATTTCGGGATCCGCCGGCTGGGAGCCGCGGCAGACCAGGCAGGTTCCCGCAGCGGGCTTATCCCCCTGCCCGGCCCTGATCGAAAACGTTCCCATGGGCCGCAGCGTTCCAGCAAAGCGGCGATAAACAGGCTGGAACACAGCGTCATGGTCCACCGCCTCGAAACGGCACGAGGGTGCGCCTATGGTGGCACCTCACCCATTCCCCTCGATGCCCCATGTCCTCCCCCAAGCATCGCTACCGCATCACCGTGACGCCGATCGAAACCGACGGCCAGCAGTGCAGTGGCCGCTGCACGATCGAATTTGAACAACGCAGCCAGTACAACTGGATGCGGCAACTGGAAACCGCCCAAGGCCAGCGGCGCCTTGGCTGCAACGACGATGCCGGTGTGATCGTCACCACTGGACTGCTGGAAAGCCTGTCCGAATCGTCAGCCAAGCCCGGCAGCCTGCTGGCCCTGCTGCAACCGGAGCTGGATCAGCTGCTTGCCAAACTGCAGCGCCTGCAAAGCGCGGAATAAGGCCAGCGGCTAATAAGCCATTCACCCAATGCGGTTATCTTTGCTTCTTTCCTGATAACCGCTGCGAGTCGACCCAATGAAGCTGCGCTCCCTGCTCCTGTCCTCCCTCGCCGCGCTGGCACTGGCCACTTCCGCGCAGGCAGCCCCCCAGGTCAACGGCAAACAGCTGACCATCGGCCAAGCCGACGTACAGCAGTACCTCGACGGCAGCTTCCCTCGTACCCAGAAGACCCTTGGCGGGCTGCTGGCGCTGACTGTAAGCGAGCCGCAACTTGCGCTGCCCCAGGGCAGCCGCCTGGACCTGGGGTTTGACCTGGCGATGGCCGCTGGTGGTTCGGCAATGCCGGTGGGCAAGGTGCAGATCAGCAGCGGCCTGCGTTATGACGCACAGACCCAGGGCTTCCATCTGGACCAGCCGACCGTGGACGGCTTCCGTCCCGCCGCCGGTAGTGGCGAACTGGACTCCAGCACCCGCAGCCTGCTCAACAGCTGGCTGGCCGACTATGCGCGGCGCGAACCGATCTACAAGATCGACCCGACCATCGCCAAGGTGATGGGCGTGCTGCAGGTGCAGTCCGTGGGCATCGAGAACGGTCGCATCGCGGTCAACTTCAACCAGAACCTGGGCAGTTTCGTGCCGCAGGGCTTGTTGGGGAACTGATTGGGGTTGGGGAGGGGGCGAGATTGGGGATTGGGGATTGGGGATTCGCAAAAGCGTGGCACTCCCGCCGGCCTGCCCGCTTCCGGCCTGCAACAAATAAGCGGCATCCTCTCGCGCACGATGAGGGCAAAAACCAGCGCGGCCGCCTTTACGAATCCCGAATCCGATTCCCCAATCCCGGCGCTTCAGCGCTTCGGCTCTAGCGACCTGCTTTCGCTCTGCAACACATCAACGGCACGCCCTCCCATACGATGAGGGCGAAAACCAGCGCGGCCGCTTGTACGAATCCCGAATCCCGAATCCCCAATCCCGGCTCTTCAGCGCTTCGGCTGCAACATCGTCCCGGTGCACTTGGGCGAGCCGCAACGGCATTCCCAGATCTTCTTCAGACGTGCGGTGTGGCGCTCGGCCAGGGTGATGCCGTAGTTGTAGGTCAGCTCTTCGCCGGGCTTGATATCACGGATGGCTTCGATGAACACCTTGTCGGCGGTGCGGTCGTCGCCCTCGGCCTCTTCGATCATGGCCTCGCAGTTCGGGTCGCAGCTGTGGTTGATCCAGCGTGCGTCATTGCCCTTGTGGTTGGCATCGATGACGTAATCATCGTTCAACGTGAACAGAAAGGTGTGGCCACTTTCAACGTCGCCGGTGTCATCGGCATCGACTTCGGCATGGGTACGGCGCTTGCCCTTGTACTCGATGACGCGCTCGCCCTTCTTGATTGCGGCCACGCTGAAAACGCCGTTGCCGTGGATGGAGGATTTGCGCGCCTGGATCTTCTTGGGCATGTACATGGCCGGAACGTGAGTGAGGCAGTGATTCTCCCCCATCGGGCAGGACAACCCAAGGGGAGGCACTGCATTCAACGGCGGGAAGGCGGATGACTGATGCCATGGGCGCGAGGAATGCAGTCTCTGGCTTCCCTTCTTTCGGATGGGGACAAACAGCAGCGGCTGCGCCGCTCCCCTCTCCTGCCTTCGGCATCCTCTCCCGCAAGGGGAGAGGTAAAAAGCAAGCGGCTGCGCCGCCCCCGGCTCCTGCCTTTGGCAATTATTTGCAGAGGAGAGGGAACTCTGAAGTTGAAGCACCGCCGCTTCTGGCCCCCTCTCCCCTTGCGGGAGAGGGTTGGGGAGAGCGGCGCGTTTGCTCCCGGCTCTGCCTGGGGGTGAAAGCAGCGGCTGCGCCGCTCCCCTCTCCTGCCTTCGGCATCCTCTCCCGCAAGGGGAGAGGAAAGCGCACGCGGCTACGCCGCTCCCGGCGCCTGCCTTTGGCAATTATTTGCGGAAGGAGAGGGAACCCTGAAGTTGAAGCACCGCCGCTTCTGGCCCCCTCTCCCCTTGCGGGAGAGGGTTGGGGAGAGGGGCGCGTTTGCTCCCGGCTCTGCCTGGGGGTGAAAGCAGCGGCTGCGCCGCTCCCCTCTCCTGCCTTCGGCATCCTCTCCCGCAAGGGGAGAGGAAAGCGCACGCGGCTGCGCCGCTCCCAGCTCCTGCCTTTGGCAATTATTTGCAGAGGAAAGGGAACCCTGCAGTTGAAGCACAACCGCTTCTGGCCCCCTCTCCCCTTGCGGGAGAGGGTTGGGGAGAGGGGGCGCGTTTGCTCCCGGCTCTGCCTGGGGGTGAAAGCAGCGGCTGCACCGCTCCCCTCTCCTGCCTTCGGCATCCTCTCCCGCAAGGGGAGAAGAAAGCGCACGCGGCTGTGCCGTTCCCGGCTCCTGCCCTACGCCCCCCTCTCCCCGCAAGGTAAAGAGGAAACGGCAAGCGACTTCACCGCCCCTTCTACCACCTGAACAGCAGCGCTTGGACCCGTCCGCGAGAAAGCGTACAATTTTGGTCCACATTGAACCCCCGCCTCCCGCAATGCTCCGCGTCACCAAGCTTACCGATTACGCCACCGTCGTCCTGACCGTGCTCGCCGCACGGCCAGCCGAAGTGCTGAGCGCGACCGATCTGGCTGAAGCTGCCGGATTGGAGCCCCCCACCGTCAGCAAGCTGCTCAAGCCGCTGGCCCAGGCCGGCCTGGTTGAAGGCCTGCGCGGTGTCCACGGCGGCTACCGGCTTACCCGCCCCGCCTCCGAGATCACCCTGATCGAGATCCTGGAAGCGATGGAAGGCCCCCTGGCCATCACCGAATGCAGCCAGGAGCAAAGCCAGTGCGGCCTTGCCGGGCAGTGCGGTGTGCGCTCCAACTGGCGGCTGATCAATGACGTGGTTTCCGATGCCCTGCGCGGCGTCACCCTCGCGCAGATGCTGCACCCCTTACCGCTTGCCGATCGTCGCCGCATCAGCGCCGACGTCGTCTCCTGAATAACCGTAGGCAGCCCTGATGGCCACCGAGATCCTTGAAAACGTCGGCACCGCCGACAGCCCGAACCGTGAAATCCACGAACAGCTGGGTCGCAAGTACGACGCCGGCTTCGTCACCGACATCGAATCCGACTCCTTCCTGCCTGGCCTGAACGAGGACGTCATCCGCGCCCTCTCCGCCAAGAAGGACGAGCCGGAATGGATGACGCAATGGCGCCTGGATGCCTATCGCCACTTCCTGACCATGCGCCAGCCCGATTGGGCCAAGCTGCAGATCGGCCCGATCGACCTGCAGGCACTGAGCTATTACTCCGCGCCGAAGGGCCCGAAGTACAAGTCGCTGGACGAGGTACCGAAGGAACTGCTGGACACCTACGACAAGCTCGGCGTGCCGCTGCATGAGCGCGCCAAGCTGGCCGGCGTGGCAGTGGATGCGGTGTTCGACTCGGTCTCGGTCGGTACCACCTTCCGCAAGGAACTGGCCGAGAAGGGCGTGATCTTCTGCTCCATCTCCGAAGCCATCCGCGACTACCCGGAGCTGGTACAGAAGTACCTGGGCTCGGTGGTGCCGGTGGGCGACAACTACTTCGCCGCGCTCAACTCGGCGGTGTTCTCCGACGGCAGCTTCGTGTTCGTGCCCGCAGGCGTGCGCAGCCCAATGGAGCTGAGCACCTATTTCCGCATCAACGCCAGCAACACCGGGCAGTTCGAGCGCACCTTGATCATCTGCGAGGACAAGGCCTACGTCTCCTACCTGGAAGGCTGCACCGCGCCGATGCGCGATGAAAACCAGCTGCATGCCGCCGTGGTTGAACTGGTGGCGCTGGAAGATGCCGAGATCAAGTATTCGACCGTGCAGAACTGGTACCCGGGCGACGAGAACGGCGTCGGCGGCATCTACAACTTCGTCACCAAGCGTGCCGAATGCCGTGGCGCGCGCTCCAAGGTGACCTGGACCCAGGTGGAAACCGGCTCGGCCATCACCTGGAAGTACCCGTCCTGCGTGCTGCTGGGCGATGACTCGGTGGGCGAATTCCACTCGGTGGCGCTGACCCATCACCGCCAGCAGGCCGATACCGGCACCAAGATGATCCACGTCGGCAAGCGCACCAAGAGCAAGATCATCTCCAAGGGCATCAGCGCCGGCCGTGGCCAGAACACCTATCGCGGCCTGGTGCGCGTGGACCGCGGTGCCGAAGGTGCGCGCAACTACACCCAGTGCGACTCGCTGCTGATCGGCAAGAAGTGCGGCGCCCACACCTTCCCCTATATCGAGGTGAAGAACCCCAGCGCCACCGTCGAGCACGAGGCCACCACCTCGAAGATTTCCGACGACCAGCTGTTCTATTGCCGCTCGCGCGGCATCGACCAGGAAAACGCGGTGTCGATGATCGTCGATGGCTTCTGCAAGCAGGTGTTCAAGGAATTGCCGATGGAGTTCGCTGTGGAAGCCAAGAAACTGCTGGAAGTGTCGCTTGAAGGATCGGTCGGATGAGCCGCCTGCCACTGCTCCTGCTGGCCGTGCTGCCGTTCGCGGCCTCCGCTGCGGCGCCGGGCAAGGCCTGCGATGACGCCCGCACCCAGCTGGATATCAACGCGTGCGCGGCGACCGAAGCCGAAGCCGCCGATGCCGAACTCAACGCCGTATACCGGCAGGTGATGCAGAAGCTGCAGGGCCAGCCGGTCGCCATCGACAAGCTGCGCGCCGCCCAGCGCCTGTGGATACCGCTGCGCGATGCCGATATCGAAGCGCGCTACCCGGTTGGCAAGGACGAGAACCCGCGCGTCCTGTACGGCTCGATGTATCCGATGCTGTATTCCAGCAACAAGGCCGAACTGACCCGGCAGCGCACGCAATGGCTGCGCGCCACCTTCCTCGATCGCGCCGAAGGCGAGCTCTGATCGCCCCGCACCTTACATATTGAAGAACGCACCCTCATGCTGAAGATCGAAAACCTACACGCAAGCATCGGCGACAAGGAAATCCTCAAGGGCCTGTCGCTGGACGTGAAACCGGGCGAAGTGCACGCCATCATGGGCCCGAACGGCGCCGGCAAGTCCACCCTGGGCAATGTGCTGTCCGGCCGCGAAGGCTACGACGTCACCGCCGGTACCGTGCTGTTTGAAGACAACGATCTGCTGGAGCTGGAGCCGGAAGCCCGCGCCGCCGCCGGCCTGTTCCTGGCTTTCCAGTACCCGGTGGAAATCCCCGGCGTCAACAACACCTACTTCCTGCGTGCTGCGCTCAATGCACAGCGCAAGGCGCGCGGTGAAGAAGAACTGGATTCGATGCAGTTCCTCAAGCTCGTCCGGCAGAAGCTGGCCGTGCTGCACCTGAAGGACGAACTGCTGCACCGTGGCGTCAACGAAGGCTTCTCCGGCGGCGAGAAGAAGCGCAACGAGATCTTCCAGCTGGCCGTGCTCGAGCCGAAGCTGGCGATCCTGGACGAAACCGACTCCGGCCTGGATATCGATGCGCTCAAGAGCGTGGCCGATGGCGTCAACGCCCTGCGTTCGCCGGAACGTTCGTTCCTGGTCATCACCCATTACCAGCGCCTGCTCGATTACATCAAGCCGGACGTGGTGCATGTGCTGGCCGACGGCCGCATCGTCAAGACCGGTGGCCCGGAGCTGGCATTGGAGCTGGAAGCGCACGGCTATGACTTCCTGAAGGACCGCGTGGTCCGCGAGGCGGCCAAGTAATGAGCGCGCTCCTGGATTCACTGGCCGCTGGCTTCAGCGGCAGCGAGGCACGCCGCACGCTGCTTGATGCCGCACTGCAGACGGGCCTGCCGGCTGCGCGCAACGAAGCGTGGAAGTACACCTCGCTGCGCCAGCTCGAACGCCGCAGCTTCAGCGCCGCGCCGCCGCAGGCGCCCGGCATCGATGCTGCGCTGCTGGCCGACATTCCGTCACCGCGCCTGGTCTTCGTCAATGGTCGTCCCAGCGCTGCCCTGAGCGATCTGTCCACGCTGGATGCTGGCGTGCAAGTGCGCACCTTGTCGGCCGTGCAGAACGAAGAGCCCGATGCATTGCGCTTCCTCGGCCGTCGCTTCGAGCGCAGCGAAGAAGTGTTCGCCCAGCTCAACGCCGCGCTCGCTGATGAAGGCGTGCTGGTGCAGGTTGCCGAAGGCATCGTCAGCGAACACCCGCTGCACCTGGTTTTCGTCAGCGCCGCAGACGCTTCTGATCTGGCCTGGCATCACCGCCATCTGATCGAGCTGCGCCGCGGCGCCGTGTTCGGCCTGGTCGAGCACCACCTGCAGGTCGGCGACGGCGCACATCTGGACAACACCCTGGTGCACGTCCATATCGCCCAGGACGCCGTGCTGTCGCATGCCCGCGTACAGGCCGACAGCGCGCGCGCCACGTCGCTGCTGCGCACCGATGCGGTGCTGGCCCGCGATGCGCAGTACCGTCGTATCGACCTGGAACTGGGTGCTGCGCTGAGCCGTCATGAGCTCAATGTGCGTCTGGAAGGCGACAACGCCAAGCTCACCGCCAATGGTGTGCTGCTGGGTACCGGCCGCCGCCATATCGATACCCGCCTTGGCATCGAACACATTGCCAAGGACACCAGCGCCGAGCTGGTCTGGCGCGGCGTGGCAGCCAACCGCAGCCGCGTGGTGTTCCATGGTGGCATCAACATCCGCGAAGGCGCGGATGGCACCGACGCCAACCTGTCCAACAAGAACCTGCTGTTGTCGGCCGACGCCGAGATCGATACCCAGCCGACACTGGTGATCGATGCCGACGAGGTCAAGGCCGCGCACGGCGCCACCGTTGGCCAGCTTGATGCCAATGCGCTGTTCTACCTGCGCACGCGCGGCGTGCCGGCCGAACAGGCCCGCGCCATGCTCAGCGCCGCCTTCTGCCACGAGCCACTGGCCGCCGTGGAAGGCGTTCTCACCGAAAAGCTGGCCCGCCACCTGGACCAGGCACTGCAACAGGCAGGCATGGCATGAACCTCAGTTCCCCGCGTCCGATCCAGCACCCGGCCAGTGCCCCCGACTGGGAGCGCGTGCGCGCTGATTTCCCGCTGCTGATGCGCGAAGTCAACGGCAAGCCGCTGGTGTATTTCGACAACGCCAACACCGCGCAGAAGCCGCTGTCGGTGATCGGCGCGGTGGACGAGTTCTACCGCCGCTACAACGCCAATGTCAGCCGCGCCGTGCATGCGCTCGGCACCGAGGCTACCGACGCCTACGAGGGCGCGCGCAACAAGCTGGCGCGCTTCCTCAACGTGCGCGCCGATGAGCTGGTGCTGTGCAGCGGCACTACCTTCGCGATCAACCTGGTGGCGTATTCGTGGGCATTGCCGCGGCTGAAGGCCGGCGACGTGATCCTGGTTTCGCGCATGGAGCACCATGCCAACATCGTGCCGTGGCAGCTGGTCGCCCAGCGCACCGGCGCGACCCTCCGCGTGGCCGAGATCAGCCCGGACGGCAGCCTGGACCTGGATGCGCTGCATGCAGCGATGACGCCGGAAGTGAAGCTGCTGGCGGTGACCCATGTCTCCAACGTGCTAGGCACCATCAATCCGGTCCGCGAGATCTGCCGGGAAGCGCGCAAGCGCGGCATCGTCACCGTGGTCGATGGCTCGCAGGCCGCACCGCACCTGCCTGTGGACGTGGCGGCGATCGGCTGCGACTTCTATGCGGTGACCGGTCACAAGATGTGCGGCCCCACCGGCACCGGTGCGCTGTGGGCGCGCCGCGAGCACCTGCAGGACATGCCGCCGTTCCTGGGCGGTGGCGAGATGATCAAGGAAGTCAGCTTCGACGGCACCGTGTTCAACGATGCCCCGCACAAGTTTGAAGCCGGCACCCCGAACATCGCCGGCTTCATCGGCCTGGGCGTGGCGGTGGACTACCTGGAATCGCTGGGCCGTGAGCATATCGAGGCGCGTGAGCAGGAACTGCTGGCGCACTTCACCGAAGAACTGCGCAAGGTCGATGGCCTGCGCATCTTCGGCAGCGCCCCGCACAAGGCGGCGGTGGTTTCGTTCCAGATCGAAGGCGCACATGCGCATGACCTGGCGACCCTGCTCGACCTGCAGGGCGTAGCCGTGCGTTCGGGCCAGCACTGCGCGCACCCGCTACTGCAGTACTACGGCGTCGCTGCCACCTGTCGCGCCTCGCTGGCGTTCTACAACACGCATGAAGAAATCGAATCCTTCATGGCCGCGTTGAAGAAAGTGCGCACGCTGCTGGGCTGATCGCCACGCGGTATTTATGGGAAGAGGCTAAGCCGCGAAGCTGAAAATCCAGCAGCGCAAAGCGCAACCCCAGCCCTGCCCTTCGCGCAGCGAAAGGGAGGGCATGTAGTGCCGAGCCATGCTCGGCAGGGGGCGTCACCAGCAGAGCCTCAGCCGAGCATGGCTCGGCACTACAGACGCGAAGTCACGGCTGCATCAGCCGGCGAAGAGCCCCAGCCCCCAACCGTCCCTTCTCCCGCAGCAAAAGAAAGGGGATGTAATGCCGAGCCATGCTCGGCAGGGGCTTCACCGGTAGAGCCTCAGCCGAGCATGGCTCGGCACTACAGACGCGAAACCGCGGCTGCATCAGACTGCGAACAACCTCCTCCCCTTCGCTACGCGAAAGAGAGGGAGCGGTGCCCCCTCCCCAGATACCTCCCATCGTCCGTTCCGGCTCGCAGCGCTAGAATGCAGACCATGAATGAGCTGACCTTCCGCACCGCCACCGCCGCCGATATCCCGGCCCTGATTGAACTGGTCACCTCCGCCTACCGCGGCGACGCCTCCCGCGTGGGCTGGACCACCGAAGCCGATATCCTCGACGGTCAGCGTGTCGACGCCGCCGGCATCCAGGCCGACCTCGATCGCCCGCGCAGCGTGATCCTGCTCGCCGAACAGGATGGCCAACTGCAGGCCTGTTGCCATGTTGCCGATGAGAACGGCCATGGCTACTTCGGCATGTTTTCGGTCAGCCCTACCGCCCAGGGCGGCGGCATTGGCAAGCAGCTGATGCAGCGGGCTGAGCAGTACGCGGCCGAACAATGGCAGTCCCCCAGCATGCAGATGACGGTGATCGACTGCCGCGCCGAACTCATCGCCTTCTACGAACGCCGCGGCTATGTGCGCACCGGCATCAAGAAGCCTTTCCCGTATGGCGACGAACGCTTTGGCATCCCCAAGCGCGATGATCTGCAGTTCGAGATCCTGGAAAAGCCGCTGGGAGCCACCGCATGAGCGAGACCTGGACCTTCATCTGCGCCAGCCAGGAGCTGTTGCCTGGGGAAATGAAGACCGGCTTCGATGAAGTCACCGGCGCGCCCATCGTCGTATTCAACCTGGACGGTGAGCTGTACGCGCTGGAAGACCAGTGCACCCACGAGGAGTTCGAACTGTCCTCCGGCGAGTTGGACGCGGACGAAGGCAGCATCGAGTGCATCCTGCACGGCGCCCGTTTCGACGTTCGCGATGGCCGCGCCCTGTGCGCCCCCGCCTACACCGCCGTACCCAAGTTCCCGGTGAAGCGCGAGAACGACGGCATCTGGTCGCGCGACGACCGCGACTGAGCAGAACGCGCGGCGTCTGGCCCAGGCCTTGGGCCGGGCCGTCGTGGCTGACGATTCCACTGTCGCTGGCTGGGTCGGGTCCCTGCGCGGTTCGGCCTGCCGCACACGCCGGCTGCGTACCCTGTGACCGGGCGGCTGCCTTGCGCACAACGGCATTGCAAACGCAAACAATTCTCAATAAGATGCGCATCTATCGCAATAACGCGATGTTAACGGTCCCTGCGCCTCTTCATGTCCGCCACGCCCGTCAAGGCTTTGCCGAACACTGTCGCCTCCGTGCGACAGCGGCTGCCGTTGCTGATGCTGGTGTTCGGCATGTTGCTGGTCTGGGCCGTCGCCCTGCAGGCGAAGGCAGTTGCCGCCGCGCCGCTGGCGATGACGGGCTACACGCAGATACTGGTTTCGCCTGAACCGGGCCACCCGCAGCAGCCGCTGCAGATGGTTGCCATCAGCGAAGCCGGCAGCGAATCCTCCCGCCCGACCCGCTCGCGCCCCGCACCGCTGCTGTCGGCACCGGTCATGCCTGCTTCGCTTACCGCCCACCGCGTCTTCATGACTGCCGCCAGCGACACGCTGCTGCAGCACGCGGTGGAGCGCGCCCAGCGTTATCCGTTGGCGCCTTACCTGCTGCTCAATCCCGGCCACGCCCCGCCTGGCGCGCGCGCCATCTAAGCAGCCTCCGGCAGTGCCCACGCCACAGCGTGTGCCGTTGCCGATTCCCCGCTTTCCACCTACCCCCTCGGCGCCATTCGGCCCGTGAGGTCAACTCGTCCTTTTCTCCCGGATATACCTGTCCATGACCCACATCAAGACCCGCAAGTACGCACCGCGCGCCACCATGCTCGCCACCGCCACGCTGGCTGCCGGCTTCTCGCCGTTGACCGCACTGGCTGCCGACGCAGACGCCGACTCGGCCAAGAACAAGGCCACCGATCTGGATCAGGTGCAGGTACGCGGCAGCTGGTTCGCGCCGTCCTCGCCCAAGTTCACCGCCGAACTGCTGGACACCCCGAAGTCGGTATCGGTCGTCACCGAGAAGACCATCCAGGAAATCGGCGCCACCAACCTGGTCGATGCCCTGCGCATGGTGCCGGGCATCACCTTTGGTGCCGGCGAAGGTGGCAACTCCACCGGTGACCGTCCGTTCCTGCGCGGCTTCGATGGCCAGAGCAACATGTTCGTCGACGGCCTGCGCGACGTCGGTACCCAGACCCGCGAAGTGTTCGACCTGGAGCAGCTGGAAGTGGTCAAGGGCCCGAGCTCGGCCTACGGCGGCCGTGACTCCGGCGGCGGCAGCATCAACCTGGTCAGCAAGACCCCGAAGCTGAAGAACGAAACCAGCGCCAGCATGGGCATCGGCACCGACAGCTATGCGCGCGGCACGGTGGATGCCAACTACGTGCTGGGCGACGGCATCGCCGCCCGCCTGAACCTGCTCAAGCACGAATCCGATATCGCCGGTCGCGATGCCGCCAACGTCAGCCGCTGGGGTATCGCGCCGTCGATCGCCTTCGGCCTGAACGGCCCGCTGCAGCTGATCGCCAGCCATTACCACCTGGAAACCGACGACCTGCCCGACGCGGGCGGCTTCCCGTATGGCGACCCGACCACCGGCACCACCACCGGCGCGCCGCTGGTGCCCAACCGCAATAACTACTACGGCCTGATTGACCGCGACTTCCAGCGCACCCGTGCCGACATCAGCACCCTGGACGCCAGCTACGCCTTCGGCGAGCACAAGCTGCGCAACATCGCGCGCCTGGGTAACACCAGCAATGACTACCTGTGGACCCAGCCGGACGACAGCAAGAACAACCCCAACAACTTCGGCACCTTGTGGCGCCGCACCAACAATCGTGCGATCGACACCAAGACCTTCGCTGACCAGCTGAGCCTGACCGGCGCCTTCCAGACCGGCGGCCTGAAGCACAGCTACAGCGCTGGCGTTGAGTACAGCGAAGAGAAGAGCAGCAAGGGCAGCTACGTGATCGGCGGCGCGGGCACCAATAATCCGCTCACCGGCAACCAGAACTGCCCGACCACCGGCGCAGCCACCGGCTATAACTGCACCGACTTCTACAACCCGAACCCGAACGATCCGTGGTCAGCCACCCACCCGGTTACCCGCAGTGACAAGGGCCTGGATATCGAGCAGACGACCAAGACCAAGTCGGTCTACGCATTCGACACCATCGAATTGAGCGAAAAGTGGCTGGTCAACCTGGGCCTGCGCTGGGACGACTACGACACCGAACAGGTCACCCCGGTCGCCGGCAAGGCCCCGACGGTGCTGAACAACAGCGACGGCTTCCTGAACTACCAGGCCGGCGTGGTGTTCAAGCCGACCGCCAACGGCAGCATCTACCTGTCCTACGGCACCTCCTCGACCCCGCCAGGCATGGACAGCGGTGAAGGCAATGACTCGATCAGCGCCGCCATCGAGAACCTCAAGCCGCAGGAAACCAAGAACTACGAACTGGGCACCAAGTGGGACCTGCTCGACAAGCGCTTGAACCTGACCGCTGCCATCTTCCACACCGAGATGAGCAATGCCCGCGTCGTCATCGACACCGGCACCACGCAGAATGCAGGCAAAAAGGCGATCAATGGTCTGGAGCTCAGCGCCACTGGCCAGATCACCGATAGCTGGAATGTTTCCGCTGGCTACACCTACATGGACTCGGAGCTGAATGACAACGGCTTTGTCTGCGGCGTCACCGTGCCGCGCGGCCAGCCCTGCCCGGCGGGCCAGTACATCGTCTCGCCGAACAACGGCAACATGTTCCCGAACACCCCGAAGCATGCCGCCACGCTGTGGACCACCTATGTGTTCCCGTTCGGCCTGACCGTCGGTGGCGGTGCAAGCTACGTCGACAAGCAGTACGGCGATGCTGCCAACACCAAGTGGATCCCGAGCTATACCCGTTGGGACGCCATGATCGGCTACGCCATCCAGGACAACATCAGCCTGCAGTTGAACGTGCAGAACCTCACCGACAAGACCTACTTCACCAAGGCCTATGCCTCGCACTACGCGAGCATCGCCCCGGGTCGCGCGGCCACGCTGGCACTGAACGTCAAGTTCTGATGCCCGCATGACCGGCAACGGCGGCAGGCGCAAGCCTGCCGCCGTTGTGCTTTTCCGTTCCTGCCACGGCAGACGACAGCGACCACCCGCACTGGCTACCATCGTCGGCAGATACCGGCGAAAGCCTGCACACAGGCAAGACGATGTCCAACTCATTTCCAGGCGATGTCGCTGCACTCGCCCAGCAACTGATGAACGATCCGCATGGCACCTTCGCGCAGGTCCGCGGGGCGGCGTTGGCGGGCCAACTGGACGCACAGCTGCTGCTGGCGCAACTGTATATCGAAGGCAAAGGCGTGGACCGCGACGAACACGCCGCCCTGCTCTGGTACGAAACCGCCGCCAACAACGGCAGCGCACTGGCGATGAACATGCTCGGTCGCTGCCATGAGCTGGGCCAGGGTTGCGCGCCTGACGCCACACTGGCTGCGGTCTGGTACCGCAATGCCGCCGAAGCCGGTCTGGACTGGGGCATGTACAACTACGCCAACCTGCTCGCTACCGGACGCGGCGTGGCGCAGGACCGGCCCAGGGCCTTGGCGCTGTATACAAAGGCCGCGCAGCTGGGCCATGCCAAGTCGATGAACCTGCTGGCCCGCCACCTGGAAGACGGGCTGGATATCGAACGCAATCCGCAGGCTGCCCTGGCCTGGTATCAACGCTCGGCTGAGGCCGGCGATTTCCGCGGCCAGGCCAACCTTGCCTCCATCCTGCTGCAACAAGGCCAGATCGATGTCGCCGTGCATTGGTTGCGCTTGGCATTGGCCAACGGCAGCCCGGCATTCATGGCGCATATCGTGCCCGAGCTGGCGGCGTCCCCCCATCCGCAGATCCGCGCACTGGTGGCCTGAGCCAGGCCCCGAGGAACTTCCATGCTGTTGCACATCCCCAACGTAATCAGCCCCGAACAGGTCGCCCTGTTCCGCCAGAAACTGGATGCAGCTGACTGGACCGATGGCCGCGAGACCGTTGGCCACCTCGGCACCCACGCCAAGCGCAACGAGCAGCTGCCGGAAAACTCGCCGCTGCGCCGTGAACTAGGCGAAACCGTACTGTTGGCGTTGGCCGGCAACCCTTCCTTCTTCAGCGCCGCATTGCCACTGAAGTACCTGCCGCCGCGTTTCAATCGCTATACCGGCGGCGGCACCTACGGCTTCCACGTCGATGGCGCAGTGATGAACCTGGGCCAGGGCGAACAACTGCGTTCGGATGTGTCCTGCACGCTGTTCCTGTGCGAACCGGACGAATACGAAGGCGGCGAGCTGATCATCAGCGACACCTACGGCGAGCACGAAGTGAAGCTGCCAGCCGGCGACCTGGTGGTGTATCCCTCCAGCAGCCTGCACAAGGTGCAGCCGGTGACGCGCGGTGCGCGCCTGGCCTCGTTCTTCTGGGTGCAAAGCATGGTGCGCAATGACGCTCACCGTCGCCTGCTTTGGGAAATGGATACGTCCATCCAGCAACTCACGCTGGACTGCCCGCAACATCCGTCCCTGGTCAGCCTGACCGGGATTTATCACAACCTGCTGCGGCAATGGGCTGAGACCTGAGGACGGTGTAACCCCGTGGCCCGGGCAAGCACTGCGCACCCGGGGCTCTCGGCGCAGAGTCCAGCACTCCGGCATACCTTGCTCCCGGGTGCGCTTCGCTTACCCGGGCTACAACGACCGCAACCGCTGCTTTTCCGCGCGCACCTGACAGCACCGTAGCCCGGGCAAGCACCGCGCACCCGGGGCTTTCGGCGCAGAGTCCAGCACTCCGGCATGCCTTGCTCCCGGGTGCGCTTCGCTTACCCGGGCTACAACGACCGCAACCGCTGCTTTTCCACGCGCACCTGACAGCACCGTAGCCCGGGTAAGCACCGCGCACCCGGGGCTCTCGGCGCAGAGTCCAGCAATCCAGTGAGTCCCTTGCTCCCGGGTGCGCTGCGCTTACCCGGGCTGCAACGCCCGCAACCGCTGCTTTTCCGCGCGCACCTGACAGTACCGTAGCCCGGGCAAGCACCGCGCACCCGGGGCTGTTGCCGGAGAGTCGAAATATCCGCCTGTTTCTTACTCCCTGCGCTGCACCCCTACCCCACAGCTCTGCTACTCCCCGACTCCACAGCGGCTACGTTTTCGATAGTAATTCTTATTTGCAAAGGCTAACGAATCCCATCTACAATCCCCGCGCCAGCGCAGGTCAACCTGACCCCGCTCGTCACCGGGGGATACATGCAGCATCCACAGCGTCAATCAGGCGAGAAAACGCGCGGCATTCATGCCGGGCGCAACTTGTTGCTGACGGTGTTGGTGCTGCTGTCCATGCTTGCCGGCCTGACCGCAGGTGGTGCGCAGCTGGTTCGTTACGGTCTGGCCGAAGCCAGCGCAACGGCCCCGATTGAAGAACGCCAAGGTGGCGATCGCCATCTGGAAGAAGAAAGCCCGGCCAAGCTGCGCCGGGTAAGCAGCCTGAGCCAGGCAAAAGCGGCGCAGCCGCTGCCTGCGTCCACGGCACGCCCAGCGACGCCCTCGCCCACGGTGGCGCAACTGGCAATACTGGAGGCACACAGCCTGGGCCATCCCTTGCCCAGCCAGCGCCAGCAACGCGGACAGGCACCCCCGCAGGCCTGAACTGCGGGCATCTGCCCGCCGCGTTACCGCATCACCACGCCTTTCTCCCTTGCTGCCAGCCCGCACGCCCTGCGTTTGCGGCCGTAAGCCTGCATCCGTCTTTTGCTTTCGACTTCTTCCGAGGTATCCCCATGGCCCTGCGCCAGCGCCACCGTGTGTCCGTTTCCCGCCACCTGCTCAGCCTCGCCGTGCTCGGCGCAATCAGTGCCAGCGCCCATGCCAACGGCAGCGGCGCGCCCACCACGCTGGACAAGGTGGTTGTCACCGCCAGCGGCTTCGAGCAGAAGATCACCGATGCACCGGCCAGCATCAGCGTGGTCAGCCGCGAAGAACTGTCGCTGCGTCCCTACACCAGCCTGATTGATGCGCTGCGTGACGTCGAAGGCATCGACGTCGGCATGGAAACCACCGACAAGAACGGCCGCGCCACCATCTCCATGCGCGGCATGCCCTCGGAATACACGCTGGTGCTGATCGATGGACGCCGCCAGAGCAACGTCGGCAACCTCTACCCGAACAACTTCGGTGGTGGTCAGTTCGCCTACATGCCGCCGTTGGATGCAGTGGAGCGCATCGAAGTGGTGCGTGGCCCGATGTCGACCCTGTACGGCGCCGACGCCATGGGCGGCGTGATCAACATCATTACCCGCCGCAACCAGAACGAATGGCACGGCTCGGTGACCCAGGGTTTCACGGTGCAACAAGAAGACGCCTTTGGCGATGCCCGCACCACCGACCTGTACCTGAGCGGCCCGCTGATCCAGGACCGCCTGGGCATGACCGTGCGCGGCAGCTGGTACGACATCGACGAATCGCGACCGGAATGGGACTCGCTGCCGCTGCCTGATGGCAGCCAGTGGGAGCGCGCGCTCGGCTTTGGCGGCGGCGGCAAGGCCGTGGCCAACACCAACTGGAACAGCGGCATCCGCCTGAACTTCAAGGCCAACGACAATCACGACCTGTGGCTGGACTACGACGTCTCCCGGCAGAAGTACGACAACAGTCAGGGCCAGACCGGCACCCTCGATGGGCTGGAAAGCCTGTGGCGCAGTGGCGTGGCGACCATTCCCGATGGCAACGGTGGTACCACCAGCCGCCGCGTGGTGCAGCCGCGCGTGGGCTACACCGCCTACCAGCGCTATGAACTGGACCAGCTGTCACTCACCCACCAGGGCCGCTACGACTTCGGCACCTGGCAGACCAGCCTGTCGCGTACCCAGAGCAACAACCTGGGCCGCTCGCTGCCGTTGACCCTGGCCGAGCGCGCCGACCTGCAAACACTGTGGAATGACGTCTGCCAGCGCCAAGGCCTGGCCGCCAACTGCAACATGCCCAGCGGCAACCTCACCGTGCTCAATGATGCCGAGCGCAGCCGCCTGCAAGCCTTCCTGCCGCGCCCGCTGCGCACCATGGAGCTGGACGCGATGGTGCTGGACACCATGCTCGACATGAGTTTTGGCGCACACAAGGTCACCGTTGGCGGCCAGTACAACAACACCGACATGACCGATGGCGTATTCGGCATGGACGGCAACGGCTACCGCGACAACGTCAAGCAGAAGCACCGCACCTGGTCGGTGTTTGCCGAGGACAACTGGTCGCTGACCGACGCACTCACTGCCACCCTCGGCCTGCGCTATGACCACCACAACATCTTCGGCAGCCATGTCAGCCCGCGTGCCTACCTGGTGTGGAATGCCAGCGATGCGTGGACCGTCAAGGGCGGCATCAGTACCGGCTACAAGACCCCGCGCCCGGACCAGCTGTTCCCGGGTGTCACCGGCTTTGGTGGCCAGGGCGTGATCCCGATGGTCGGCTCCCCGCACCTGAAGCCGGAAACCAGCACCAACTACGAAATCGCCACCTACTACGATGGCGAACGCTGGGGCTTCAACGCCACCGCCTTCCTCAACCGCTTCGATGACAAGATCGCCAGCGGCGGCAGCTTCGCCAACTGCGAAGTGGCACCGGCCAACAGCGGCTACTGCGTGGACGTGGGCCCGGGCTGGGCAGCGCTGGGCTATAGCGTTTTCAGCCAGAGCGTGAACCTGGACAAGGCCGAGACCCGCGGTGTCGAACTGGCCAGCCATGTCGACCTGCTGGACAACCTGCAGCTGCGCGGCAACTACACCTACACCAAGAGCGAACAGACCAGCGGCGCCACCAAGGGCCAGCCGATCGCCGGCAACCCGGCCAAGCACATGGCCAACGCCAGCCTCAACTGGCAGCTCAACGACGCCATCAGCCTGAGCCTGATCGGCGAAGGCCGCTACGATCGCTATCGCGACACGCTGGTATCCAATGTGGGCGGCACCAACAGTTCCACTGTCCGCTACTACGAGGACTACACCACCTTCCACCTGGGGGGCAGCTGGAAGCTCAACGATTGGCTGACGGTCAACGCGCGGGTCAACAACCTGTTCGACAAGGACTTCGTCTCCCAATCCTGCATCCTCACCTCACCCAGCGAGTACAGCTGCGTGGACGACTATGCAGTGAAGGAACAGCGCCGCAGCTACTGGCTGTCGCTGAACGCGAAGTTCTGATGGGTGTAGCGGGGCACGGGCAGCGCCGAGCGCTTGCCCACCCCGCCTGTCAACGCCGCAGCCTCACAAACGTTTCCAACTCAAGCAACACCGCCCCCTCCCTTTCACGCAGTGAAGGGGAGGGTTGGGGAGGGGTAGCCTTTGACTTGGCTTCTCGGCCTTACGCGAAGAACCAGAGCAAGAGCAAAAGTAGCCACTTCCCGCCACTCCCCTTGGCTCAGGCAAAGAGAGAGGCATAGCACGGCACAAATTGCGAATCATTCTCATTAATGCTCTAATTGTCCCCCTTCGATAACTGATATTCCCGTGTCCGCAGAGCGCACTACCGCCACCACCGTGCAACAACAGGCCAGCCGCGGTTTCTGGCTGCGCACCCTGCACCAGTGGCATTGGATCAGCTCGGCGGTATGCCTGATCGGCATGCTGTTGTTCTCCATCACCGGCATCACCTTGAACCATGCGTCCAAGATCGAAGCCAAGCCGCAGGTGCAGAACCAGCAGCTGGAGTTGCCGCAGGCCATGCTCGGTGCACTGGGTGATCGCGAAGACGGCAATGCGCCGCTGCCTGGCCGAGTCGCCGATTGGTTGTCCACGCGCCTGGATGTTTCCATCGGCAAGCGCGAGGCCGAGTGGTCAGCCGAAGAAATCTATCTGTCCATGCCCGGCCCCGGCAGCGATGCCTGGCTGAGCATCGACCGCGAAACCGGTGCGGTGGAGTTTGAAAAAACCCGTCGCGGCTGGGTCTCGTATTTCAACGACCTGCACAAGGGCCGCAACGCCGGCCCGGGCTGGGGCTGGTTCCTCGACGTGTTCGCGGTGGCCTGCCTGGTGTTCTGCATCACCGGCCTGTTCCTGCTGCATCTGCATGCGCGGCAGCGGCGCATGACCTGGCCGCTGGTCGGCCTGGGTTTGCTGATCCCGCTGCTGATTGCCCTGCTCCTCATCCATTGACCGTCCTACTCCCCGGAGTCGCACCATGCGCGTCACCCTGACCATCGCCCTGAGTGGTTTGATCGCCACCGCTCCCGCCGCCTATGCCGCCAGCCTCGACGTCAACGTCGAAGTGCCCAAGCTCAACGTGGCCGAATACCACCGCCCGTATGTCGCGGTGTGGATCGAAGGTGCCGACCAGAAGGTCGCCGCCAACCTGTCGGTCTGGTACCAGTTGCGCGACACCGCCGAAGGCCATGGCACCAAGTGGTTGCCGGACCTGCGTCAGTGGTGGCGCAAGAGCGGCCGCACCCTGCAGGTGCCGGTGGATGGCGTGACCGGCCCGACCCGCCCGGTCGGCAAGCACCAGCTCAGCTTCACTGACCGCCAGCCGCAGCTGCGCAACCTGCCCGCCGGCCAGTACACGCTGGTGGTTGAAGCCGTGCGCGAAGTCGGCGGCCGCGAGCTGGTCAAGATTCCCTTCAGCTGGCCGGCACGCGCCGCGCAGAACGGCAGTGCCCAGGGCACGTCCGAGCTGGGCGCCGTCACCCTTGCCGTCAAGCCCTGATCCACTTCAACAACGGAGCCAACCGATGAAGCGTTCCCTCCTGCTTGCTGCCGCCATCGCCGCAGTCCTGCCCTTCTCCGCCGCCGCCCACAAGGCCTGGCTGCAGCCGTCGCAGACCGTGATTGCCGGCACCAATCCGTGGATCACCGTGGATGCGGCCGTGTCCAACGACCTGTTCTATTTCAACCACGTGCCGCTGCGCATCGACAACCTGGTGATCACCGCACCGGATGGCAGCGTGGTGCAGCCGCAGAATGTCGCCACCGGCAAGCTGCGCAGCGTATTCGACGTTGAGCTTACCCAGCAGGGCACCTACCGCCTGGCCAACGTCAATGCCGGCCTGATGGCCAACTGGCAGGAAGACGGCAAGCCCAAGCGCTGGCGCGGCAATGCGCAGACCTTCGCCACCGAAGTGCCGAAGGACGCCAAGGACCTGAAGGTCTCCGAAACCAACGGTCGCGTGGAAACCTTCGTCACCAATGGCAGCCCGAACGACACCGCACTCAAGCCGACCGGCAAGGGCATCGAGCTGGTCGCCGATGGCCACCCGAATGACCTGTTCGCCGGCGAAGCAAGCAAGTTCAAGCTGCTGGTGGACGGCAAGCCGCAGGCCGGGCTGGAAGTGGAAATCACCCGCGGTGCCACCCGTTACCGCAACGCCCAGGAAGAGATCAAGGTCACCACCGACGCCAACGGCGAGTTCAGCGTGACCTGGCCGCAGGCCGGGATGTATTGGCTGGAAACCGGTACCGAGGACAACAAGACCTCGATCCCGCAGGCCAACGTGCGCCGCCTGAGCTACGTGGCCACGCTGGAAGTGCTGCCGCAGTAATGCACCGCTCAAAGCCCCTCTCCCGCCGGGAGAGGGGTTGGGGTGAGGGTAAAGCCGAAGGCGCGTTCCCAAAGTCCGCAGTCGGTCGAAAAGAGCAAAAGCTCCCCCTCATCCGCCCCTTCGGGGCACCTTCTCCCGTAAACGGGAGAAGAAACACCTGCCCCAGCTGGCTTTTTGATACCGATGTCCTCCAACTCCGACATCGCCGCCCTCGGCGGCCACACCATGGGCACCAGCTGGAGCGTCAAGCTGGTCGTTGCACGCAGCCGCGATCTGCATCCGCTGCATGCCGGCATCCAGGCCGAGCTCGACCGTGTCGTCGCGCAGATGAGCACTTGGGAAGCCGACTCGGACATCAGCTGCTACAACCGTGCCGAGGCCGATACCTGGCACGCCCTGCCCGATGATTTCTGGAACGTGCTCAGCGCTGCGCGCGACATCGCCGAGCGCAGCGCAGGCGCCTTCGACCCCAGCATCGGGCCCTTGGTCGCTTTGTGGGGCTTTGGCGCCGATGCCGCCGCACAGGCCGTGCCCGATCCCGCGCGGCTTGCCGAGGTGGCTGCACGCTGCGGCTGGCAAAAGCTGCAGCTGGATCCACAAGCACAAAGTGCCCTGCAACCCGGTGGCCTGCAGCTGGATCTGTCGGCCATCGCCAAGGGCTATGGCGTTGATCTGGTCAGCCGCTGGCTGCGCCGCAACGGCATCGAGGCCGCGCTGGTCGAAGTTGGCGGCGAACTGCATGGCTATGGCCTGAAACCTGACGGCCAGCCTTGGCGCGTACTGGTTGAATCCGCGCCGGAGGAAGATGCCGGTGCCGACTATCCACCGCGCGTACTGGCCTTGGACGATCTGGCGGTGGCCACTTCCGGCGACCGTTGGCATCACTTCGAACGTGAAGGCGTGTCCTACAGCCACACCCTGGACCCGCGCCGCCATGCGCCGGTCAGCCGCGCCGCTGCTGCGGTCACCGTGATTGCCCGCGACGCGATGCTTGCCGATGCCTGGGCCACCGCCTTGACCGTGAAGGGCGCTGAGGAGGGCCTGGCCTTTGCCAACAGCCATGACTTGGCTGCACGCTTCATCACCCGCACCAACACCGGCCTGATCGAAACCATGAGCCCCGCCTTCCAGCGCTACCTGGACGCCAGCGCGCAATGAACCCCAACCGCTCCACGCGCGCCCTGCTTGGCAACCTCGCTGTAGGCCTGGTCCTGCTGTTGATCGCCCTGCTGCTGTTGCGCCTGCATCTGGGCGAACGTTGGTGGCCGGCACCGCCACTGGCGCCACAGTGGTGGATGGCCCTGGCAGCGTTGGTGATCTACGCAGCCGCCTGTTTCGCCCTGTGGTGGTGCACACGCGAACGCGACGATGAGGTCGGTGACAGCAAGGAACCGCCCATCCTGGTGGTGTGGGCCAGCCAGACCGGCTTTGCCCAGCAGCTGGCACAACGCACCGCGGCACAGCTGCGTGCCGCTGGCCACAAGACCCGGCTGCGCGCGATCGACCAGGTGGATGCGGCCCTGCTCGACAGCAGTCGCCAGGCTTTGTTCATCGTCAGCACCACCGGCGAAGGCGATCCCCCCGATCACGCCCTCGCCTTCCTGAGCCGGGTGATGCCGCAGCCGCTGCAGCTGCCGCAGCTGCAGTACGGTGTGCTGGCACTGGGCGACAAAACCTACGAGCACTATTGCGCCTTCGGCCGGCAGCTGGATCAATGGCTGCGTATGCACGCTGCACAGCCGCTGTTTGACACCGTTGAAGTCGACAACGCCGACGCGGAGGCACTGCGCCATTGGCAGCAGCTGCTGGGCCAGCTCGGCGGCTCAAGCACGGAGGCAAGTGACTGGAGCGCGCCGGCCTATCAATCCTGGCTGCTGCGCAAGCGCGACGTTCTCAACCCCGGCAGCATCGGCGGCAAGGTATTCCACCTGCAGCTGCAACCGGCCGATGGCAAGCTGCCAGCCTGGCAGGCCGGCGACATCGCCGAGATCGGCCCACGCCAATCCGCCGCCGCGGTGACCCAATGGCTGCACGCACACGACTTCACATCGACCGCCGTGCTGGCCGATGGCCGCATGCTGCGCGACGCCCTGGCTGTTTCGCACCTGCCCGACAGCTGTGACACCGGTGATGCCGATGCCCTGGCCGCCAGCCTCAAGCCCTTGCCGCACCGCGAATACTCGATCGCATCTATGCCAACGGAAGGCAGCCTGCAGCTGATGCTGCGCCGGCAGCTACGCCCGGATGGCACGCCGGGTCTGGCCAGCGGCTGGCTCTGCGACTACACCGCCATCGGTGACAGCATCGACCTGCGCCTGCGCAGCAACAGCAACTTCCACCCACCCAGCAATGATGCACCGCTGATCCTGATCGGCAACGGCACCGGCATCGCCGGCCTGCGTGCACATCTGCGCGCCCGTATCGATGCAGGCGCGCGCCGCAACTGGTTGCTGTTCGGCGAGCGCAACGTGGCGCACGACTTCCATTTCGGCGACGAGCTGCGGCAATGGCAGCGCGAGGGTGGAATCGAGCGATTGGATACGGTTTTCAGCCGCGACGAGGGCGCCTTCCACTACGTACAGGACGCATTGGCTGCGCACAGCGAAGTGCTGCGGCAATGGCTGGATGACGGCGCCACCGTGCTGGTCTGCGGCAGCCTGCAGGGCATGGCCCCGGCGGTGGACAAGGTCATCATCGATGCGATTGGCGCCGACGCACATCAAGCACTACGTATTGCCGGCCGCTACCGCCGCGACGTCTACTGAATGTAGTGCCGAGCCATGCTCGGCAGAGGCCCTACAAACAATCCCACCTGTAGTGCCGAGCCATGCTCGGCAGACGCCTTCCCGGCAATGTCCATGCCGAGCATGGCTCGGCACTACAGGTTAAGCCTTGCGCTGTTGGTTCTTTGGCTTCGCGGCTTACGCCGCTCCTACACAACCGGCGTCAGCCGTATCGCCAGCAGCTCACCGCCGCCGCTGAGCGTATAGCGCTGCCGTTCGCCCGCCCCCAGCCACGCGGTATCGCCCGCCGACAACGCCGGCAGCACACCGCCTTCGAACGCTGCCTGCCCGGCCAATAAATGGATCGCCCACGCGGCCTGTGGCTCGGTGAAGAACAACATGTTGCCCACCAGCGGCCGATGCAGCAGTTCGGCCTGCAAGGCATCCCGCCGCCACATCAGGTTGAAGTCCTGGGTCACTCCGTCGACCAGCTCGCCGACGATGTCTTCTTCGCCAGCAAAACGCAGGCGCTGATACGGCGGCAGCAGGGTTTGGCAACGCCCATCGGCGAAGCGCAGGCGCAGACCTTCACCCTGCAGCAACACCAGCTCGCGTTCGACACCAGGGAATGCGGAGAATGCCGCGTCCTGTTCGATCTCGGCGATGGACAGGCGCAGCTGCCAGTCGCCCTGCTCCGGCAGGCGCAGGATCTCTCGCGTCCACCCCAGGCCATTGCGCCAGCGCTCGCGCTGGTAGAGCGCAGAGGGAATGACGCGGGAAGGAGAGTTCAATGTATGCATCGGCCAATGATGCCATCAGCGCGGATGTGCAGGAGAGGTATAAGCCGCGAAGCCACAGAGCCAACGGCCAGAGCAAAGCCAACCCCTCCCCAACCCTCCCCTTTGCCATTCAAAAGGGAGGGGGTAAAAGCCCTTACTTCGGCATCGCCAGATTTTCAGCCGTCAGGGCCTTGCCCGCACGTGGCGTGGTCGCAATCACCGCATCGGGCGGCAAGGCCGTGCCCTTGTCCAGCCGTGCCTGCACGCGATCCAGTGCTTCGTACACGTACGGCAGCAGTGGCAGATAGCGCGAACCGTAGTCAGGCAGCCCCAGGAAGCCGTCGAAGTGCTGCACATGCTGCACCTTCCAATAGCTCACCTCGCGATCAGCGGCCTTGGCCGCGGCCACATACGGCGCGCTGCTGAACGCCGGCGGGATCAAGCCATCGTCGGCGCCATGCACCACCATCACCGGCAGCCCCTTGCGCGGCACGCCCGCATGGGTAGCCTGGATGCCGGCCTGCACGCGCTTGGCATCTTCGCCCTGCCCGTCCCACAGGCCACGCAGGCACTTCAGCCCTGCGTAGGTCAGGTCCGGCAAGGCGACCTTGCTGTCCAGCAGGCCAACGCCAGCGCCCGGTGGGATGCCGCTGCCATCGGCGATCCATGCAGCACGCTCGGCGGCGGTGGCTGCCCGTGGCGAGAAATCCGGGTTCTGTGCCGCAAAGCTGAAGCCGCAGGGGTGCTCACCCACACCGTAGCGGCCGTAGGCCGAGGCATAGGTCGCAGCGATGGCACGCCACAGGTCGAAGCCGGTGGACAATGCACCGGCCCGCAACGAGGCCTCGGTCCAGCCCTTGCTTAGCATCAAATCGTAAGCCGACTTGGCCTGCGCAGCCGGGGTGGCGCCGCTGATCACGCCTTCGGCGGCCAACGTTGCACAACGCACCATGGCGCCGGCCTGCAGCGCCGCGGTCATTGGCGGCTGCGGCAGATCGCTCATGTGCAGCTGCGCGCACGGCATCAACAGCGACGCTTCGGTGGTGTAGTCATACAGCGCGCGTGCGCCGGGACCGGACGAGTAAACGCTGGGTTCGCCGGCCACTACCGCATCCAGCCAGTCGCCTTCCAACTCGGCCGCACGCAGTACCGCACCACCGCCGTTGGAAATGCCGACCGCGATGATGCGGGTGTTCTCAAAGGTGAAAGGCGCTGCCTGCGGATAGGCCTGCGCCAATGCCACCAGGGCGAACTCAGCCGCCTGCTTCACGTGGCGGCCCCAATCCGCCTCCGGGTTGTCCTTGGAGTGCGCATGCTTGAAGGCCACGCCCGCTGCATTGACGCCTGCATCCGGCACGAACGCCAGGTCACTGACTTCGCCCAAGGCCCCCATGGTGCCGTTGGCGCGCACACCAACCTGGGCGTCCAGATCGTAGTAATCGCTGCCGGCGCCCTTGTCGGTATAGACCACGGCGCAGCCCTTGGGCAGGCCCCAGGCCGCTGCCACCGAGACCGCACCGTAGATACCGCGCGAACCCGACGCCGGCGCGACCAGCACGCAGCGCTTGGCGGTATCGAAGTTGTCCGGCACCTGCGCCAGCACGCGATGCGGCTGCTTGGCGCCGGGCAAACGTGCCAGTGCGGAAAATTCGCGGCCCGGCACACTCTGCAGGGTTCCGAACAGCTCACCATAGCCACCGCCCGGGGCCAGATCGGCAATACCGCGCCAGCTGCCCCACATCGCACGCTTGCGCAATTCATCCAGCGTCGGTGCAGCCGCGTCGGCAAAGGCCGGCGGCGCCATGCTGCGCAGGCCGGCCAGGCCCAGGCCGGCGGTGAGCAGGTCATCGCTGCCGCGATGCTCGCTGCGAAGTTCGTTGCTGAACATGGAAGGCTCCACGGACTTGGAAGCTGGGCCGCTGGCACAGGAGGCCAGGCTCAGTCCGACGAATAGGCCGCAGGCGGCGCGCAGTAAGGATTGGCTCATGGGCGCACACTAGCAGAGGCACCGCCGCCGGCTCATCGTACTTAAGTACCACGCGCCGTTAGCACTGCGGCTGCTACGTTTGCCCCCTACTTTCCCCCACGTTTTACGGAGTACCCCATGGACCGTTTCCTGCAAGGCCGCACCGCGCTGGTCACCGGCAGTACGTCCGGCATCGGCCTGGCCATAGCCCAGGCGCTTGCCGCCGCTGGCGCGCGCGTGGCCATCAATGGGCTGGGCACGCCCGAGCAGCTGGACGCCGCACTCAAGAGCGTGACCGACGCTGGTAGCGAAGCCCGTCACTTTGACGCCGACCTGCGCAAGCCGGACCAGATCGCCCACATGCTCGAGGCCGTGCAGGCCTGGGGCGATATCGACGTACTGGTGAACTGCGCCGGCATCCAGCACGCCGCGCCGCTGGCCGAACAGCCGCCGCAGAAGTGGGACGACATCATCGCCATCAACCTCAGCGCGGCCTTCCACACCATGCAGCACGCGCTGCCCGGCATGGCCGAACGTGGCTACGGCCGCGTGGTCAACATCGCTTCGGTGCATGGCCTGGTTGCGTCCAGGAACAAGGCGCCGTACGTGGCCAGCAAGTTCGGCATCGTGGGCCTGAGCAAGGTTGCCGCACTGGAATACGCCGCAGCCGGCAATCGCGAAAGCGGCGGCGTCACCGTCAACTGCGTGTGCCCGGGCTGGGTGGAAACCCCGCTGATCGAGCCGCAGATCCAGGCCCACCGCAACGGCGGCAGCCGCGAAGACGGCGTCCGCTCCATGCTCGAGGAAAAGCAGCCCAGCCTGCGCATGTCGCTGCCCGAAGACATCGGCGCGATGGTGGTCTGGTTGTGCCGCCGTGAGTCGCACAATCTCACCGGTGCCGCGATGCCGATGGATGGCGGCTGGACAGCGCAGTAAGGCAGGAACCAGTTGTCAGAAACTAGGAACCAGGAACCAGTAACAGCAGAGCAACGCACACCTGCTGCTTGCCTTTTCCTTGCCGCTCTTCCCTCGTTCCTGGTTCCTGCCCTCCAGTTCCTGGCCTTTATTCCAGGAGATTGATTTTGACTTCGAGTGCGCATCTACTGACCCCTGTTTCCTCGCCACTCGTTCCCAGCCCCATGCCCAGCTTGTTGATTGCCGACGACCATCCCTTGTTCCGCGCCGCCTTGCGGCAGGCGGCCAGCGAGGCGATGAGCGACCTGCAGGTGCGTGAGGCGGAATCGCTGGAAGGCGTGCTGGCCGCGTTGGACGCGACGCCGGACACCGACCTGATCCTGCTTGACCTGCATATGCCGGGCAATCATGGGCTGGCCGGGCTGGCCGCGATCCGCGCCCAGCATCCGGGGGTGGCGGTGATCGTGGTCTCGGCCAACGATGATCCGCGCGTCGTGCGTCGTGCACTGGACCATGGCGCGGCCGGTTACCTGCCCAAGAGTTCTGGCCTGAATGAACTGCGCGAGGCCATCCGCAGCGTCATGGCCTGCGAGCAATGGTTGCCTGCCTCGCTGCGCGCTGCGGTGTCGCGGGCGCAGTCGTCCAGCCACGACAGCGCTTTGGCAGCGCGCCTGGCCAGCCTGTCGCCGCAGCAGTTCCGGGTATTGGCCTTGGTGGCCGAAGGCCTGCTCAACAAGCAGATCGCCGACCGCCTGGATGTGCAGGAGCGCACGGTCAAGGCGCACTTGTCGGCCATCTTCGAGCGTCTGGGCGTACGCAATCGCACCCAGGCCAGCGTTGTGTTGCGCGAACTGGAACTGAGCGACCCCGCACGCCAGGCGCTGTGATCGCTATTGACGCCGCGCCTACGCGCCGCGTCCCATTGCCGCCTTGTGCAGCAGCATGCCGGCCAGCATCGCCGGCACAAACCACAACGCCTCCGTCGACAGCACGCCCAACCCCACCAGTGCCGGCCCCGGGCAATAGCCCGCCATGCCCCAGCCGATACCGAACACCGCTGCGCCGATCAGCAAGGGCCGATCAATCTGGCGCAGATCCGATATCTGAAAACGCTCGGCCAATACCGGCGCCGGCCTGCGCAATACGAAACGGAACAGCAGCATCGTCGTGCACACGGCACCGCCCAGCACGAACAGCAGGGCCGGATCGAAGTCGCCAAACACATCCAGGAATCCAAGGATGCGTTGCGGATCGGTCATGCCCGACAGCGCCAGCCCCAGGCCGAACAGCGCACCGGCAACCAGTGCCGCCAAGGTAATGCGCGACGTGCTCATGCCACGTGCCTGACGATGTAGGTGGTCAGTACCGCCGTCGCCATGAAGGTCAGCACGGCAGCGAACGAACGCACGGACAAACGCCCCAGGCCACAAACGCCGTGGCCACTGGTACAGCCATTGCCCATGCGCGTGCCAAACCCCACCAACAGCCCCGCGACGACCAGCAGCACGGGCGAAAAGCCCTGACGCGGCGTGTAAGCGCCTGGCACCAGCCACAGATACGCCGCGCCGGCACCGATCAAGCCGATCAGGAACGCACCGCGCCAGGCCACTTCACCACGACGCGGCATCAACACACCGCCAACAATGCCGCTGATACCGGCAATACGCCCGGTCAGCCACAGCAACAGCGTGGCGGCAAGGCCGATCAATACACCTCCGGCCAAGGCCAGCATCCAGCTGTTCATTGCGCCGTTCCCATCTGGTCCAAGGGCAAGCGCAGGTAACGCACGCCATTGGCATCGGCCTCGGGCAGACGGCCGCCACGGATGTTCACCTGCAAGGCCGGCAGGATCAGTTTCGGCACCGGCAAACCGGCATCGCGCTGCTGGCGCATCTGCACGAAGGCCGCTTCACCCGTACCGCCCTTCAGGTGCACGTTGTGCTGCTTCTGCTCATCGATGCTGGTCTGCGCCTGGGCTTCGCGGCGATCGCCGGGATAGTCGTGGCACAGGTAGATGCGGGTGGCCTGCGGCAGCGCCAGGATCTTCTGGATGGATGCGAACAGGCGATGCGCATCACCGCCGGGGAAATCGCAACGTGCCGTGCCGGTATCGCTGGCGAACATGGTGTCGCCGATGAAGGCAGCATCACCGATCACATAGGTCAGGCTGTCATCGGTGTGGCCCGGCGTGGCAATCACCCGTCCTTCCAGCGCACCGATATTGAAGGTATCGCCATCGGCGAACAGGCGATCAAACTGGCTCCCATCGGCGACAAATGCATCGCCCAGGCCGAACAGTTCCTTGAAACGGCGCTGGACCTCGACGATGCCCTGGCCAATGGCCACCGGTGCCTTCAAGGCATCGGCCAGATAGCCGGCGGCGCTGAGGTGGTCAGCGTGCGCATGCGTTTCCAGTATCCAGGCCACCGTCAGCAGCTTGCCCTGCACGAAGGTCAGCAGGGCGTCGGCCGAGCGCGTGCTGGTACGCGCAGCGGCGGCATCGTAGTCCAGCACCGGATCGATGATGGCCGCCATGCCGCCATCGTGGTCGTAGACCACGTAGCTGAAGGTACCCGTGTCCTTGTCGTGGAAGGCCTGTACCTGCGGGGAAGCGGCTTGCACGTTGCTCATGGGATGGCCTCGGCCTTTACTTTAGCTTTTTCTAAATTAAACTAGGAAAACCCAAAGTACAAGTCTGGACCCTGAACCGAAAATGGTCACCCAGGACATGGATATGGAACAGATGCAGGCCCACGCTGAACAAGCGGCGCAACTGCTCAAGTCGCTGGCCCACCCTGCCCGGCTGCGCGTACTGTGTCGCCTGGTCGAAGGTCAGGCCTCGGTCACCGAACTGCAGGCGCAGGTCGGGCTGTCGATGTCGGCGCTGTCGCAGCACCTGGCGGTGATGCGCGAAGGCGGCCTGGTGACTACGCGCCGAGAGGCGCAGACCATCTACTACACCTTGGCCGACAGCCCCGCCCTGGGCGTAATGCAGGCGCTGCACGCTGCGTATTGCGGGAGCGCCGCGCAGGCGAACCGGTAACCGCACCAAGCATCTCGCCAGCCGTCACTGAGCCATCGTATAGGCGGCCAGCAGCCGATCAAGGATCGACTTCAGCGCCAGCGGACGCACGGGTTTATGCAGCAGGGTCAGCCCCTGCTCCAACACCTCGCGCCGCGTGGCCAGACTGTCATCGGCGCTGAGGATCAAGGTGGGCCGCACGCCAAAGCGTTCACCCAGGCGCTGATGCAAGGCCGTGCCGGTATCGTCATCGTCCAGGTTGTAATCGAACAGCCACAGCGCAGCCGGCTGTGCCTGCAACGCTGCCACTGCCTGCGCCTCACCATCGGCTTCGGCTACCTGATAGCCCCAGCCACGCAACAGCCCGGCCAATCCCTGCAACGCCGCCGGATCGTTGTCCACTACCAGCACCGGCACGCTGCCCAGCAGGCTATTGCTGCTGCGCAGGCTTGGCACTGCCACACTCTGCGGCGACATCGCCCGCTGCAACGACACCGAAAACGCCGTGCCACGGCCCTTCTCGCTACGTAGGCGCAAAGGCGCATGCAGCAGGCCGGCAATGCGATCGGCGATCGCCAGCCCCAAGCCCAGGCCCTGCCCGCTGCTGTCTTCGCCGCGACGGAACTCCTCGAAGATCCGCTGCTGCTCCTGCTTGGCGATACCCGGGCCCGTGTCGTGCACTTCAATGCGCAGGCGTTCGCCTTCGCGACGCACACCAAGCAGCACCCCACCCTTGCTGGTGTAGCGCACCGCATTGGCGAGGAAATTCTGCAGTACGCGACGCAGCAGCTGCGGATCACTGTTCACCCACGCGCGCGTGGACACGTAATGGAAATCCAGGCCGCGTGCGCTGGCCAATGCGCGGAACTCGGATACCAATGGGTCCAGTACTTCCGCCAATGGCAGGTCGCGGGGCTGCGGCACCAAACCACCGGCTTCCAACCGCGACATGTCGAACAAGCCGGTCAGCAGATCGGTGGTGGAATCCAAGGCACCGCGGATCTGCACCACCGCCTGTTGCTGCTGGTTGGATTGGACCTGCTGGGCCAAGGTATCGGTGAACAGGTGCGCCGCGTGCAACGGCTGCAACAGGTCATGCCCCACGGCGGCGAGAAAGCGGCTCTTGGCATCGTTGGCGCGTTCGGCTTCGCGCTTGGCAGATTCCAGCAGCGCAGTGCGTTCACCCACCCGCTGCTCCAGGGTTTCATTGCTGCGCTTGAGCTCGCGCTCGCTGCGACGGAACTCGGTGACGTCGGTAAAGGTCGCCACGAAACCACCGCCCGGCATCGGATTGCCACGGATCTCGACGATGCTGCCATCGGGAAATACCCGTTCGGTCAGATGCGGCGTGCCCGCACGCATGAAGGCCAGCCGTCGATCTACCGCACGTTCATCACCCCCGCGCGCCGGCATCGCCTGCAGCGCCCAACGGGTCAGATCGACGATCGGGCGGCCCACCTGCAGCAGTTCATCGGGAAATCCAAACATGCGCGCATACGGGCGGTTCCACGCCACCAGCCGCTGTTCGCGATCGATGACGCTGATGCCCTGGCTCATGTTCTGCAACGCCGCCTGCAATACCTGCTGGCTGAAGCGCAGATCCTGCGAGGCCTCGCTGACGATGGCCGCCACCGTTGCCAGCTCACCGCTTTCGCGGCGCGCGGCGTCCAGCAGCAAACGCGCCGAAGCGGCACCGAGCACGGAGGAGAGCTCGCGCTCCAAACGCGCTTCAGTCGCAGGCTGCACCGGGCCTTGGCGTGGTGCGTCCACCAGCAAGTGCTCAACCTGCTCGTAAGGCAGGAACCTGCGCCCTGCATCACGCAGCGCCTGCACGTCGAGATTGCGACTGGTGCGATTAGGCGTATCCCGCCGCCAGGCCATGACCAGCAGCGTCACCGCCGTGCCAACGAACAGGCTGGCCCCTACGGCTCGCCCCAAGGGCGTCCAACCGGTCAAACCGAACAGTCCCTGCGGCGCCAGCCAATTCCAACCAAACGGCCCCTGCAGCAACCAAGCCGGTGCGCGCCCTTCGCTCTCCAGCAACGATGGCAGCAACAACACCCAGGCCCATGTAGCAAAACCTGCAAGCACGCCGGCAATGGCGGCGCGCGGCGGCGTCTGCGGGCGCCAGATGGCAAACGCCAGCACCGGCACCAGCGTGGCCATTGCCGAGAACGACACCGCACCAATATCGGCCAGCATATTGCTGCTGCCGATCAGGCGGCTGTACGCCCAGGCCAACAACATGATCACGAAGATGCCTGCACGCCGCAGCCACACCAGTTCGCGCCGATGATCGCCACCACCGGCACGTGCCCAGGCGCTGCGCAGCAAGCCGGGCGCAAACCAGTGGTTGCCGATCATCAGGCTCAGGGTCAACGTGCTCACCACCACCATGCCGGTGGCCGCGCTCAGGCCGCCGAGGAAGGCAAACAAGGCCACGCCTTCATGGCCCGCAGCGAACGGCAGCGCCAGCGTATACATGTCCGAGGGTACGCTGTTGCCGAGCAGCAGCGTGCCAGCGCGTGCCAAGGGGAGGATCGGCAACGCGATCAACAGCAGGTAGAGCGGGAACAACCAGCGCGCGGTTCGCACATCGGCAGGATCACGGCATTCGACCACACCAACATGGAATTGGTGGGGAAGCAGGAACATCGCCAGGCCACCGAGGATCACCAGTGGGATGAAGCCGCCGTCGTGCGCACTGGCCGGTACCGGCGCTGCAGCGGGAAGCCCTTTCAAGCCAAACCAGACGAACACGCCCAGCGCCAGCATCGCGCCGAGCTTGAACACCGACTCGGCAGCCATCGCCAACACCAGCCCCCGGTTGTGCTCGGACGCATCGGCGCGGCGGGCACCGAACAGCATCGCGAACAAGGCCATCGCCAACGCCACATACAAGGCGCTGTCGTGCCAGACCGAACCCTCCTGCCCGGCATCCACTGCGCGCGAGGTGATCATGCCGAAACTCATCGCCACCGCCTTGAGCTGCAGCGCGATGTACGGAATCAGGCCCAGCACGGTCACCAGCGTCACCGTCGCCGCCAACCAGGCATCACGCCCCAGCCGCGCAGCAATCAGGTCCGCCAGTGAGGTGGCATTGGTTTCGCGGGCCAGCCGCACCAGCCGCATCATCACGCCGATGGCCAGCGCATAGAAAAGGATTGCACCGACGAAGGTCGGCGGCAGCGGCCAGCCATTGCGCGCCGCCTGGGTGACGGTGCCGTAGAACGTCCATGAGGTGCAGTGCACCGCCAGCGACAGGGTATAGATATGCCGCCAATGCCGCGCAAATGCGGTAGGCCGGCGCTCACCGTAGATGGCCACGCCAAACATAAGTGCCAACCAGGCCAGGCCCGCCAGCGCCACCGTCACCAGACTCAACATGCAATGCGTTCCCCAGAAGCTGCTTGGCAGGATACGGAGTTACGTCATGGGGATGAAGCGCCGGCGGCTCGAAGCCCCTCTCCCTCCGGGAGCGGGGTTTGGGCGAGGGTGCGAGCTTGAAGCCCCTCTCCCTCCGGGAGCGGGATTGGGGTGAGGGTGCGCGCTTGAAGCCCTTCTCCCTCCGGGAGCGGGGTTGGGGTGAGGGTGTGCGCTTGAAGCCCTGCTCCCTCCGGGAGCGGGGTTGGGGTGAGGGTGCGCGCTTGAAGCCCCTCTCCCTCCGGGAGCGGGGTTGGGGTGAGGGTGCGCGCTTGAAGCCCCTCTCCCTCCGGGAGAGGGGTTGGGGTGAGGGTGCGCGCTTGAAGCCCCTCTCCCTCCGGGAGAGGGGTTGGGGTGAGGGTGCGCTTCACAAGCGGCGTCTCAAGCCCTTGCGGTGGACTTCCCATCAACGCGATGGATCGGGCTAGCCGTACCACTGTGCGGCTTTCGCGGTCGAGGCAAATCGGATGCCGGAGCCGAAGTTCAGAGGCAAAAGCTGCCCTCACCCCAACCCCTCTCCCGTGAACGGGAGAGGGGCTTCAAAGCGCAGCAAGGGCAAGGGCAACTGCCAAAGCCAAATCCGAAGCAAAAGCAGAAGCAAAAGCAGAAGCAAAGGCAGAAGCAAAGGCAGAAGCAAGCACCCCTGAAAACATAAAGAAGAGCCCTCCCCCGCTATGCGGGAAAGGGCTCATCTGCATTCCGTAGGGGAGCCGTTACCGGCTACACCATCAGAAGTTGTAACGCACCGACACATACCAGTTGCGCGGCAGACCGTAATACGCAGTCTGGATGTTGCCAACGCTGGCAAATTCCTGGCCCTCGGTCTTGTACTGCTTGTCGGTCAAGTTGCGCACGCCAGCACGCACCTGCCAGGTCAGCTGCGGCGAATCCCATACGCCGTAGGCGCCCACCAGGGTATATGCGTCCTGGCTCAGCACATCGCGGTTGTCTACCGACAACCAGGTGTCACCACGGTAGGACACATCGCCACCCAAGGTCAGGCTGCCGCTGTCAGCCAGCGAGAACACGTGCTGCAAGGCAACGCGCGCGGTCCAGTCCGGCGAGAACGGCACGTGGTCGTGGTTGACGCTCGGATCGTAGCCCGCGTAGGACGGATCGAGGCGGAAGTCCTCGAAACTGTCGTACTTGGCATCCATCCAACCCAGCTGCGCGCTCAGCGTGGTGCTCTCGCCCAGCAACGCGCTGCCTTCCAGCTCGATGCCCTTGATGTTGAGCTTGGCTGCATTCAACACCGGGAAGGTGCCCACGTCCTGCGATACGCGCGCCTGGAAATCGCTGTAGTTGCTGTAGAACGCCGCAGCGCTACCGCGGAAGCGATGGTCAGCCGAGCTGCCCTTCAGGCCCAATTCGTAGGTCCACACGTATTCCGGATCGAACTTGGCGTGCTCGGTATCGTATACCGTGTTCGCACGGCCGTTGAAGCCGCCCGACTTGAAGCCACGGTTGGCCGATACATAGCCCATCAGGTTGTCGCTGAACGCCTTCTGCAAGCTGACCGACGGCGTCACCGCAGTCCATGAAGCCTTGCCGTTGAAGGCGACGGTTTCATTGAGGCCGCTGAAAGGCGCCCCCCAGAACGTGCTGGTGGAACGGTCGTAATCCTTTTCGTCCTTGGTCCAGCGCACGCCGGCAGCCAAGGTCCAGCTCGGCACGAACTCCCAGTTGGCATGCGCGAAGGCAGCCTTGGAGGTGGTGCTCAGGTCATCGTCGATGGTGCGCAGGAACGGAATGCCGGTGCCGAGCATCGAGAACAGATCGTCAGCGTAAGCTTCCTGGTAGGACGGCACGTTCTCCTTCATGTAGTACGCGCCGAAGGTGAGGTGCAGGTTCGAACCATTGTCGTAATGCAGCTGGAATTCCTGGCTCTTCTGGTTCTGATCCAGTGCCACCAGCACATCACCCAGCTCGTATTCGGAAGCATCGATGTCGATGTACGACTCGGTCTTGAGCTTGCGGTAGGAGCTGATGCTCTTCAGCGTCCACTGCTCGTTGATGTCCCAATCCATCGCCAACGAAGCACCGGAATGCTTCAGGTACTGACCCTGGCCGTCGTCAAAGGAGGTCTGCGCACGACGGTTCCACTCACCGGTCTCACCCGGTTGCAACACCACCACGCCAGCCGGCGCCAGGCTGGTCTGGCGCAGCGGCGCCATCGGACGACCCAGCGTCAGCGCCGCATCCTGCTTGGTGGTATCCAGCGTCAGCACGGCACTGAAGTTGTCGGTCGGCTTGTAGGCCAGCTTCGCGCGCAGCGCCTCGGTATCGTCATCGTTGTAACGCTTGCCGGTGACCGCGTCCTTGACGTAGCCATCGTTGGTGATTTTGGCACCGGCGATGCTGCCAGCCAGCGTATCGCTCAGTTTGCCCGACACATAGAACCGACCTTCCAGGCGACCGTAGTCACCCGCCGTCAGCTCCACCGCGCCGCCTTCGTTGTCGAAGGGGTTCTTGGTGGTCAGCTTGATCGCGCCGCCGGTCGAGTTCTTGCCATACAGCGTGCCCTGCGGGCCGCGCAGCACTTCCAGCTGCTGGATGTCGAACAACGAGAACAACGCGCCGTTGATGCGCGAGTAGTAGACGTCGTCCACATACATGCCCACGCCCGGATCGAAGGTCTGCAGCGCGTCCGGCTGGCCGATGCCGCGGATGAAGACGTTGACGCTGTTGGACGAGCCACGGCCCTGGGCGATGTTCATGTTGGGCACCGCGCCCTGCAGGCCTTCCACCGTCGAGGCCTGCAGATCCTTGATCTGTTCCTCGCCGAAGGCGCTGACTGCCACCGGCACGTCCTGGATGGACTCGCTGCGGCGGCGTGCGGTAACGGTCACTTCGTCCAGCTGCGTGGCCTGGGTGCCGGCCGGCGTCGCCTGCTGCTCCTGGGCCTGCACGAATGCGGCCGGTGCCAACAGAATGCCACCGATGGCGATACTCAGATACTTGCGCTTCATTGGTCTCCCTCCTCCCGGGTATGACGTAGCGGCATACGAGTGCCGCCATGGAGCGCACGTTAATGGAGCGTTAGCCGGCCGCGTATCGTCCCTTCGTACAGTGGGCCGGGCCGCGCCCTGTCCTGATACTCGCCGGCAACGTATTGGCCGGGAGCCATGGATGTCGTTTCTGATCGTATTGGCGGCCCTGTGCTTCCTGATGTTTGTCGCCTACCGCGGCTATAGCGTGATCCTGTTTGCCCCCGTAGCCGCCCTGGGCGCGGTGCTGCTGACCGATCCAACCCTGGTCCAGCCGATGTTCACCGGCTTGTTCATGGACAAGATGGTCGGCTTCCTGAAGCTGTATTTCCCGGTATTCGTACTGGGTGCGGTGTTCGGCAAGCTGATCGAGGTCTCGGGCTTCTCCAAGTCCATCGTCAGCGCCACCATCAAGCTGGTCGGCGCCAAGCGCGCGATGCTGTCGATCGTGCTGGTCTGCGCCCTTCTCACCTACGGCGGCGTATCGCTGTTCGTGGTGGTGTTCGCGGTCTATCCGTTCGCCGCCGAGCTGTTCCGCCAGAGCAACATCCCCAAGCGCCTGATTCCGGGCACCATCGCGCTGGGCGCCTTCACCTTCACCATGGATGCGCTGCCGGGCACCCCGCAGATCCAGAACATCATTCCCTCCTCCTTCTTCGGCACCAACAGCTGGGCCGCACCGTGGCTGGGCGTGATTGGCACGGTGGTGATCCTGATCCTGGGCATGAGCTATCTGGAATGGCGCCGCCGCGTCGCCATACGCAATGGCGAAGGCTACGCCGGTGCCAATGAGGAACTGCGCAACGAGCCTGAGCCGTTCCAAGGCCAGAACCTGGCGCATCCGCTGATTGCAATCGCACCGCTGGTGCTGGTGGGCGTGGCCAACTTTTACCTGACCCGCTGGATTCCCGGTTTCTACGGTGAAACCCAATCCTTTGTGCCGGCGGTGATCGGCAACCCGGCACCGGTGGTACAGGAAGTCTCCAAGCTGGGCGCTATCTGGGCCGTGCAGGGCGCCTTGCTGCTGGGCATCCTCAGCGTCATCGCCTTTGCCTGGAAGCCAGTGGTGGCCTCGTTTGCAGAGGGCACCAAGTCCGCCATCGGCGGCGCCATGCTGGCGTCGATGAACACCGCTTCGGAATATGGATTTGGTGCTGTCATCGCCGCCCTGCCCGGCTTCCTTGTGGTGGCCAACGCGCTGGGCTCGATCCCCAATCCGCTGGTCAACGAAGCCGTTTCGGTCACCGCTATGGCCGGCATTACCGGGTCGGCATCGGGCGGCATGAGCATCGCCCTGGCGGCCATGGCTGACAGCTTCATCGCCAATGCGCAGGCTGCAGGCATTCCGATGGACGTGCTGCATCGGGTGGCGGCGATGGCCTCCGGCGGCATGGACACCTTGCCGCACAACGGCGCAGTGATCACTGTTCTGGCAGTGACCGGCCTGACCCACCGCCAGTCCTACAAGGACATCTTCGCCATCACCATCATCAAGACCCTGGCGGTGTTCGCGATCATCGGCGTGTACTACGCCACCGGGTTGGTTTGATCCGTTCCGCCGCGCCCCGGCGCTGCAGGGGTTTAGTAAGTCGTAGCCCCGGTAAGCGCAGCGCACCCGGGGCTGCTTGCGAGGATCCTCATGAGGAGCTGCTGGCGGCTACCGGCCGTTCACTGCGAGAACCCGTAGAAATCGTAGCCCGGGTAAGCGCAGCGCACCCGGGGCCTCTTGCGAGGATCCTGATGAGGAGCTGCTGGCGGCTACAAGCGGTCCACTGCGAGAATCACGTAGACGGTGATCAACGCGTCGGCCGCCCGGGTAAGCACAGCGCCCCGGAGCCATTGCGAAGAACTCCCGGTGCACTCTGCTTACCTGAGCTGCACCGTCGGCTGAATTTCCACACCGACGGCGTTCTCATCCAGCCAGGCTAGACAAAGCGCGCCAGCCAGTTCGCTGCGAAAGATGCCTGCAATGCCCCAGGCCGCTACCTAACCGCGCTACGCGATCCATCAGGCAATATCACTGGCCCGGCGGCCCTGCGCAAAGGCCCCCGGGTGCGCTGCGCTTACCCGGGCTACACAATTGCACCGTCGACTCAATTTCCACGTCGACGGTGTTCTCATCCAGCCAGGCTAGACAAAGCGCGCCAGCCAGTTCGCTGCGAAAGATGCCTGCAATGCCCCAGGCTGCTACCTAACCGCGCTACGTGATCCATCAGGCAATATCACTGGCCCGGCGGCTCTGCGCAAAGGCCCCGGGTGCGCTGCGCTTACCCGGGCTACACAACTGCGCCGCCAGCGCAAAGCCAGGTCACGCATTCGGCTCTTGCGAATCCCCAATCCCGAATCCCGAATCCCCAATCCCCGAGAACAAAAAAGGCCCGGGAAATCCCGGGCCTTTTTTATTCCGACGAGCGGAACAAGAAAAATCGCCCGGCTGCACGTCACTGTGCAACACCGGACGATCTCACGTCCTTGTTGGCATCCTGCCTTCCCCCAGCGTCCTGCCCCTATGGGTTCCTCGTGTGCCGCCATCCGGGCGACCCACAATCCTTATGGCGCGGCATCCATTGCTGCGAACCAGGCATCCGTTGCCTCAGCGCCTCTCCACCGGTTGAACAACTGCCGTCCCGGCAGCTTTCTTGGCGGGGGCCGTTCCAGCCTTCGCCTCGATCAGGTCACGATTCCGTTCGACCGTCTTCAATCCGATTCCCTTCACCAGCGCCAACTCCTCGGCACTCTTGAAAGGTCCGTTTGCCTGCCGATGATCGATGATTGCCTGCGCCTTGGAAGGCCCGACGTTCACCAATCCCTCGCTCAGCTCCGCCGCAGAGGCGGTGTTGATGTCGACCTTGTCCGTGGCTGATGCCGTCAGGGTCAACAACAACGCTAGAGCCAGTGACTTCAGCGTCACGGTGAAAAGCTCCATCGCTACACTCCTTGTGTCTTGGGAAGGGATTGCCGGCTTTCCCGCCGGTAGATCCAGTGTCCCGCGCCACATGAACACAGCCTATCCGTCACGTCTCGCTAACGCAGCCGGCAAACACCCCGGTCGCTTGTAGGAAAAACCCTACAAAGACACAACGTCACCCCAGGTGCGGCCCGTCGCAGGAGCCAGCGGCGTAGAATGGTTACACCTGACATTTCTACCGGAGATCCAGATGGACAGCGCCAAGATCGGCCAATTTCTCAGCGACAAGTGGGATAACGACATCGTCCCGCAATTGGTCGATTACATCCGCATTCCCAACAAGTCGCCGATGTTCGACGCCAACTGGGTCGCCAACGGTTACATGGATCAGGCCGTCAACCTGATGGAAAGCTGGGCCAAGGCGCAGAATATCCCCGGCCTGCAGGTCGAGGTGGTCCGCCTGGAAGGCCGTACCCCGCTGATCTTCCTGGAAATCCCGGCCACTGGCCCGGAAACCGGCGAGGACACCGTGCTGCTGTACGGCCACCTCGACAAGCAGCCGGAAATGACCGGCTGGGACGACGACCTGGGCCCGTGGAAGCCGGTGCTGCGTGGCGAAAAGCTGTACGGCCGTGGCGGTGCGGACGATGGCTACGCCATCTTCGGCTCGCTGGCCGCCGTGCTGGCGCTGCAGGAACAAGGCTTGCCGCATGCGCGCTGCGTGATCCTGATCGAAGCCTGCGAAGAATCCGGCTCCTACGACCTGCCGGCCTACGTCGACCACCTCGCTGACCGTATCGGCCAGCCGTCGCTGGTGGTCTGCCTGGATTCGGGCTGCGCCAACTACGACCAGCTGTGGTGCACCACCTCGCTGCGCGGCCTGACCGGCGGCAACTTCACCGTCAAGGTGCTCAACGAAGGCGTGCACTCCGGTGATGCCTCCGGCGTGGTGCCGTCCAGCTTCCGCCTGCTGCGCCAGCTGCTGTCGCGCATCGAGGACGAGAAGACCGGCCGCATCCTGCTCGACGGCCTGCACGTGGAAGTGCCGGCCGAGCGCCTGGAACAGGCCAAGCGCGCCGCCGACGTGGTCGATACCGCCATCTTCGACAAGTTCCCGCTGGTCGACGGCCTCAAGCCGATGAGCGAGGACCTCACCGAGCTGGTGCTCAACCGCACCTGGCGCCCGGCCCTGTCGGTCACCGGCATCGGCGGCATGCCGCCGCTGGAATCGGCCGGCAACGTGCTGCGCCCGGAAACCTCGGTCAAGTTGTCACTGCGCCTGCCGCCGACCGCCAATGGCAAGGCCTGCGGCGAGCTGCTGAAGGAGGCCCTGCTGCGTGATCCGCCGAACGGCGCCCACGTCAGCCTGGATCTGGAAAAGGCTTCCACCGGCTGGAACGCACCGGCCATGGCTTCGTGGCTGGAAAAGTCCATCGACGACGCCAGCCAGGCCTTCTTCGGCAAGCCGGCCATGTACATGGGCGAAGGCGGCTCGATCCCGTTCATGGGCATGCTGGGCGAGAAGTTCCCGGGTGCCCAGTTCATGATCACCGGCGTGCTGGGCCCGCATTCCAACGCCCATGGTCCGAACGAGTTCCTGCACATCCCGATGGGCAAGCGCGTGACCTCGTGCGTGTCCAAGGTGCTGTTCGACCACCACGCCGCCAGCCTGCGCGGCGAGACCAGCGGTTCGCCGGTCGCTGCCGACAGCGGCACCCGTCACGGCGGCCACGGCTGCTGCTGATCGCCTGCAGCTTGACGGTTGGATGACGAACGCAGCCTGGCCTTGCTAGGCTGCGTTTTTATTTGGCAGGGGCACGCGCATGAGCGGACTGTTTGGCAGCGACAGCTGGCTGTACATCATCCTGATCGGCTTCTTCGTCGGCCTGCTGGGGCGTTTCTTCATGCCCGGCAACAACCGCATGGGCTGCCTGCTGACCATCCTGCTGGGCATTGCCGGCGCAGTCTTCGCCGGCTGGTTCGGGCGCGAGATGGGCTGGTATGCCGCAGGCCAACCGGCCGGTTTCCTCGGCGCCATCCTGGGCGCGGTAGTGCTGCTGGCATTGCTGCGCCTGATCAGCGGCGGCAAGCGTCGCTGAGCATCCCTTTACACCCAACGGCGCCCAAGGGCGCCGCTTCACTTGTAGTGCCCATGAACGAACCCGCATCCGATCCCCTGCGCGCCGAACAGCGCCGGCAGTGGGCTGCCGCCGCGCTTGGCGACCCCGCAACCACCCTGGAGCGTGCATCCGTCGATGCCGGCTTCCGCAGCTACTGGCGAACCACCAGCGCGCGCGGCAGCCACATCGTGATGGATTCTCCGCCAGGCCTGGAAGATGTGCGCCCGTGGCTGCGCATGCGCGATCTGCTGCAAGCCAACGATGTGCGGGTGCCACAGGTGCTGGCGCGCGAAGTCGACAGCGGCTTCCTGCTGCTGGAAGACCTGGGTGGCCCCACCCTCGCCCGCTTCATCACCGACGACACTGCCGATGCGTGGTTCGATGCCACCTTCACCCAGCTGATCCGGCTGCAGTCGATTCCCGTGCCTGAGGGCATGGGCGCGTTTGCTGAAGCGCTGCTGCAGCGCGATGCCGGCCTGTTTGAGGAGTGGTTCGTGCAGCGCCACCTTGGCCTGCAGCTGGACTGTGGCGAAAGCGAGCAGTTGCAACTTGTACAGCGGCGTTTGATGGACAACGCCTTGAACCAACCGCAAGTACTGACGCATCGCGATTTCATGCCACGCAACCTGATGCCGGTGAACGATGGCCCGGCGGTGCTGGATTTCCAGGACCTGGTCAGCGGGCCGATTGCCTACGATCCGGCAAGTCTGTTCAAGGATGCGTTCCTGAGTTGGCCACTGGAAAAAGTCGATGCATGGCTTGCGCGCTATCACGCCCGGGCCTTGGCCGCTGGCCTGCCGGTACGGCCGTGGCCGTTGTTCCTGCGCGATGCCGACTGGATGGGCGTGCAGCGCCATTTGAAGATCCTCGGCCTGTTCGTGCGCCTGCGCGACCGCGACGGCAAGGGCCATTACTTCGAGGACGCACCGCGCTTCATCCGCTATCTGGACGAAGTGCTGCCACGCTATCCGGAACTGGCGCCGTTGCAGGAGCTGTTTGAACGACGTTTCAAACCTGCTCTTGCGGCCAAGGCATCGGCATGAAGGCACTGATCTTCGCTGCTGGCCTGGGCGAGCGCATGCGCCCGCTCACCGACCATACGCCCAAGCCGCTGTTGCGCGTTGCCGGCGTGCCGCTGATCGAATGGCACCTGCAACGTCTGGCGGCGCTTGGCATCCGCGATGTGGTGATCAATACCAGCTGGCTGGCTGCGCAGTTCCCCGAACAACTGGGTGACGGCAGCCGGTGGAATCTGCGCCTGCATTATCTATACGAAGGTCCGGTACCGCTGGAAACCGGTGGCGGCATGCACAATGCCCTGCCCTTGCTTGGCGATGCGCCATTCCTGGCGATCAATGGCGATATCTGGAGCGATTTCGATTTCTCCGCCTTGCAGAAGCAACCCAGCGGCAACGCGCACCTGGTGATGGTCGACAACCCCGAGCATCACCCTCGCGGCGATTTCATCCTTGCCGCGAATGGTGAGCTGCAGGATGAGGGCCAGGTCCCACGCCTGACGTTCGCGGGTATTGGCGTCTACCGGCCGCATCTGCTGCAGAACTGGCAGGCGATCATTGGCGATGCGGCAGGCAGCGACGAGCTGCCGCCTCGGTTCAAGCTGGCGCCGCTGCTGCGTGCGGCGATGACAAGCGGCGCTGTAAGCGGACAGCATCATCGCGGGCGCTGGACCGACGTGGGCACGCCGGAACGTTTGCAGCAGTTGGATGCACAGCTGCGGGCGACTGGGCGCTAGGTCGCGTGCGGGATTTGCTGTAGAGGGCGCTGCCGCTACCGCGATTGCCGGAAAGACCCTTGCCGAGCATGGCTCGGCACTACCCTGGCAGCCTGTTGCCCAGCCTCCGTAGCCCGGGTAAGCGCAGCGCACCCGGGAGCCTGCGCATCGTCCCGCCGGGTGCGCTGCGCTTACCCGCCCACCCGGCGCGGCAAGCGCGCTCCCAGGCATGGGGCACGTCACTACGGCTCAGTCGGTTTCCAGCACACGCTTCAGGAACGGCACGGTGATGCGACGTTTGGCTGCCAGCGACTCCCGGTCCAACCGCTCCAGCAGCGTCACCAGCCCACTGAGATCGCGTCCGGTACGGGTCAGCAGCCAATCCAGCGTGGCCTCATCCATCACCAGCCCACGACGCACCGAACGCTCGCGCAACACCGCGCCACGGCCTTCGTCATCCAGCGGCTCAAGGGTGATGCGACTGCATTGCGACAGCCGCGAGCGCAGGTCCGGCAATACCAGGCCCAGCCCATCAGGTGGCAGGCGCGCGGTATAGATCACGGTGACATCGGCGGCACGCGCGCGGTTGTGGAACTCGAACAGCGTTACTTCCTGCTCGCGCCGGCCGGCAACGTACTCCAGGCCATCCAGGGCGACGATATCGTGGCCCTCCAGCGCTTCCAACGCCTCGGCCAACCGCGCCCCGGCAGCCTGCAGCGGCAGATAGGCCGGGCGCCGCCCGGCCTGCAGGGCCGCCGCACAGGTCGCCAATGCAAGATGGGTCTTGCCTGTGCCACCGGCTCCGACCAGATAAATCCAATCCTCGCTGTCGCCATTGGCAACCGCGCGCAACTGGGCCAGCGCACCGTCAGGTGCGCCGATGAACGTCTCAAATCGTTGATCAGGCGGATAGCGCAAGGCCAACGGCAACTGCGGAACACTCACTTGGGATCTACATCCTTCGACACGATGGCCAGGTCCGCGGGAACTTCAATGTTGCGCGGATCCAGCACGATCGTCGGCCCATGGCCGGCGTACAACTCACTTTGGCGATAACGCTCGTGCGCATAGCGCAACAGCACGTTGATCACCGCCGCTGCCGGCAAGGCCAGCAGCATTCCAAGAAAACCAAACAACTGACCACCGGCCATCACGGCGAAAATCACCGCAACCGGGTGCAGGCCAATCTTGTCACCCACGATGCGCGGGGTCAGCACATAACTTTCCAGCAACTGGCCCACGGTGAACACCACGCCGACAAGCACCAGCAGCTTGAGGTCGAAGCCCTGCGACTGCACAAGCGCCGCCAGCACTGCCAGTACCACGCCGGTGGTCGCCCCCAGGTAGGGAATGAAGCTGATCAGGCCCGCCACCAGACCGATCAACAGGCCCAGGTTGAGGCCAACCAGGGTCAGCCCAGCCGCATAAACCACACCCAAGGCGATCATCACCGCGATCTGGCCGCGGATGAAAGCACCCAGCACATCGTTTGATTCGCGCGCCAGACGCGACACGATCTCGATGTGGTTGCGCGGGATCAGCGAGGCGACCCGCTCGACCAGCTTGTCCCAGTCGCGCAGGAAGTAATAGGCCAGGATCGGCAGCAGCGCCAGGTTGATCACCCACGCCACCATCGCAAAACCCGACCGCGACACGTAGCCGAAGAACGTCGAGGCCACGCCGCCTGCCTGCTGCCAATGGCTGCGCACCCACTCGAACAGCCGGCTGGGGTCCAGCCACGCCATGATCTCGACACCGGTCTTCTGTTCGATCCATGGGATCGCCGTACCCAGCAACCATTCCTGCCCCTGCGGCAGCGCCACGATAAGGGTCTCGATCTGGCTTTGGATCAAGGGCACCAGGATCAGCAACGCCAGCGTCAGCAGCAGGATCATCAACACGAACACCAACACAACCGAGGTGTTGCGTGAACGCCCGCTCGCTTCCAGCCGGTCAACCAGCGGGTCGCCCAGCCAGGCCAGCATCAAGGCAACCACGAACGGGGTCAGGATTGGCGCCAGCAGCCAGGTGACCCATAGCCCGAAGCCAGTGATCACCACCGTTTTCAGGCGGCGCAGGAACAGCGCGATTTCAGCTTCCGGGCTTTCGGCGCTCATCGAATACGGTACTCACCTTGTCTGCTGACCGGGGCATCCTCTGCATCGGTCGTGTCCTCGTCGGCGCTGCTGCCAACAGGCTGCAGTGCGGCGTTCTGTCCCAACATGCGGTTGAGCCCCGGCAGGCCGGTCATCAACTCCACATCCAGCTCCAGCCGGTCGCCATTGGCCTGCACCGGCATGATGGACTTGACCACGGCAACACCCTGCAGCGCCGCCGACATGCGCAGATAGTCATCTGCACTGTGGATGCCGCTGACTGCGATGCGGTAGACGCCCGCCGCGCCAGCCGGCGGGGCCTTGGCATAACGGCGTACCAGCGCGTCGGCGGCACCGTCGGCACCGCCCGCCATTGCCCGGCGCGCATCGCCGTCACGGGTCGTCCACTTGGACAGCTCGCGACCATTGTCGACGAACACCCAATCTGCCTGCCAGCCACCACTCTTGGCGCGGTACAACTTGCCAACCAACTGCATCGGCGGCGAATAACGGGCCGAGGCACGGGCGATGGCCGCGGTGTCCTGGCGCATGATGGCGCCGACCAGCGCCTGCTCTGCCGCACCGCCATTGGGCAGGCCCAGGCGGTAGCCGCGATCAGTGGCCCGGTCCAGCAGCGGCCGCGCGGCATTTGCCTGCTGCACGCCGACCAGGCGCGCACCGCTGCCGTCGTCGATGGCCAGCCACACCACCGGCTTGGGACGCGGCTGCGGCCACACCGGCAAACCCAGCGCTGCAACCAATCCATCCACATCGTCCTGGCGGAACCGCGCTACCAGCATGGTGCGGTAGCTCGGGGCGCCGCTTGCCCCCACGCTCTGGTCCTGGCGGTAGTCGTAGTTCTGCACCATGTCCTTGGCGTTGCGCAGGGCCTGGGCAACACCAGGACGGGTCATCGTGCTGCGATCACCCGACAACTTACCCAGTACTACGCCCAACGCCCGGGCAAGCGCGCCGTTGCGATCGGCCTCGCCCTGACTGTTGACCGGCACTTCGGCCTCGTAGGCACCTTGGGCACTGGCGACATCGCCTTCCGTACGCATGCCGGACTGTGCCTGCACCGCCGAAATCGGCAGGCAGAGCAGCAAAAACAGGAGTGGGGCCAGGCTGCGGCGCATTGAAGTTTCCATTGTTCGATGGTTCCGGAGGGAATTGTTGCCCGAATAGGGCCTTCGCGCCAACGTGGCCTGTTAAAATGCCGCGTTCACCCCGCCAGCGCAGCCGACCGTGACCAGCAGCCCGACTTCCGCCAACTCTCCCCTGACCTACCGTGACGCCGGTGTCGACATCGACGCGGGCAATGAACTGGTGGAACGCATCAAACCCTTGGTAAAGCGTAGTTTCCGCCCGGAAGTGATGGGCGGGCTGGGCGGCTTTGGCGCCTTGTTCGACCTGTCCAACAAGTACCGCGAACCGGTCCTGGTTTCGGGCACGGACGGCGTAGGCACCAAGTTGAAGCTGGCCCAGCAGCTGGGCCGCCACGACACCATCGGCATCGACCTGGTTGCCATGTGCGTGAACGACGTGCTGGTGCAGGGGGCCGAGCCGCTGTTTTTCCTCGACTATTTCGCCACCGGCAAGCTGGACATCGACACGGCTGCGGCCGTGGTGGGTGGCATTGCCAACGGCTGTACCGAAGCCGGCTGTGCGCTGATCGGCGGCGAGACCGCTGAAATGCCGGACATGTATGCGCCTGGCGAGTACGACCTGGCCGGCTTTACGGTTGCCGCGGTTGAAAAGAGCGAACTGAAGGACGGCGCGGCGGTGCAGGACGGCGACGTACTGATCGGCATCGCCTCCTCCGGCCCCCACTCCAACGGCTATTCGCTGGTGCGCCGCATCTACGAGCGTGCCGGCAGCCCGGCCAACCTGGTACTGGAAGACGGCAGCAAGCTGGTCGATGCGCTGATGGCGCCGACCCGCCTGTACGTCAAGCCGCTGCTGGCGCTGCTCAAGCAGCACGGCAACGCGATCCACGGCATGGCCCACATCACCGGTGGTGGCCTGACCGAGAACATCATCCGCGTGGTGCCCGACGGCCTGGGCCTGGACATCGACGCCAGCAGCTGGACGCTGCCGCCGGTGTTCCAGTGGCTGCAGCGCGAAGGCAATGTCGCCGACAGCGAGATGTGGCGCACCTTCAACTGCGGTATCGGCTTCGTGCTGCTGGTTCCGGCCGACCAGGTCGCCGCCATCAATGCCTCGCTGGATGCCCAGCAGCTGGCGCACTGGCAGATCGGCAAGGTGGTCGCGGCCAGCGAAGGCGCCGAGCGCGTCCATATCGGCTGATTCCCGCCGTCCCAAGGGTTGCCCTCATGGATGTAGTCGACCTGCCCGCGCCAACGCCCGCACCGACCGAAGACGACGCCAACCAGCTGCGTCTTCTGTCGATCTTCCACTATGTGGTAGCGGGGATGACCGGCCTGTTTTCGCTGTTTCCACTGTTGCACCTGGTGATGGGCATTGCCATGGTCACCGGCGCCCTGCCGATGGAGTCCAACCCGCCGGGCAGCAGCAACGGCGAAGAGCGGATGTTCGGCTGGATCTTCATCATCTTCGCCGGCGTGTTCATCCTGTTCGGCCTGACCCTGGCGGGCTTGATCGCCTATGCCGGCCGCTGCCTCATGCAGCGCCGGCGTTATCTGCTGTGCCTGGTGGTTGCGGCCATTTCCTGCATGCTGATGCCCTTTGGCACGGTACTCGGGGTGTTCACCCTGGTTGTGCTGATGCGCCCTTCGGTCAAGGCGGCCTTTGCTTGAACACCGCACCACGTTCGCCCGCCCCGCTGCCGAGCCCTATTGCATGACACCCACCAAAAAAGCCGCCTTCGTCATGGTGTTGGCGATCTTTGTCGCCACCTGGATCAAACCGCTTTGGCCGGTGGAACAGGCACTGCACAGCTCATTGACCGTCATCGGATTGGCTGCCCTGTGGTGGGTAGACCGGCGCTGGCGACTGGGTAACGGCGCCTTCGCCGCCATCTGTGGCTTCATTGCCCTGCACTGCATCGGTGCACGCTGGCTGTACTCCAATATCCCCTACGACCAATGGGCGCAGACGCTGTTCAACTGGTCGCCCAACGCGACCTTTGGCTGGCAACGCAACCATTTCGACCGCCTCATCCATTTCCTGTACGGGCTTTGCTTCACCCCGGCACTGCTGCAACTGGCACGCCATGCCTGGCCGGCACTGCGGACCGGGCAGGCCTTCGTGCTGGCGGTGATGGTGGTCATGTGCACCAGCCTGGCCTATGAGTGGCTGGAATGGGGCATCGCCCTTGCGCTGTCGCCGGAAGCCGCCGAGGCCTACAACGGCCAGCAGGGCGACATCTGGGACGCGCATGCCGACATGCTGCTGGCAACCATCGGCGCCTTGCTGCTGTGGCCAATGGCCAGGAAGATCGCCCGATGAACACCTCCCTGCGCCCCAGCCGCATTGCCGTGCTTGCCTCCGGGCGGGGCAGCAATCTGCAGTGCCTGCTCGACGGCATCGCCAGCAACCAGTTGCAGGCGGAGATCGCCGGGGTGTTCTCCGACAAACCGGGCGCTCCGGCATTGGCAAAGGTGCCGGCAGAGCGCCGCTGGGCACGCGCACCAGGCGAATTCGAAAGCCGCCCGGCCTTTGACCTTGCACTTGCAGACGCGGTCGCGGCCTGCCGACCGGACTGGATCGTCTGCGCGGGCTATATGCGCATCCTCGGCGAAGGATTCGTGCAGCGCTTCAACGGCCGCCTGATCAATATCCACCCATCGCTGCTCCCGCTGCACAAAGGGCTGCATACCCACGCGCGCGCCCTTCAAGCCGGCGATGCCGAACATGGCGCCAGCGTGCACTTCGTCGTACCTGAACTGGATGCGGGGGCGGTAATCGCCCAGGCCCGGGTGCGGGTACAGCCCGATGACACCGCCGAATCCCTTGCGGCCCGGGTGCTGAAGACGGAACACCCCTTGCTGTTGGCGACGGTGCAGTTGCTGGTCGCCGGCCGCATAACTGAACAGGCGGGCGTGATCCAGCTCGATGGTCAGTCCCTGTTTAGCCCGTTGCGCCTAGATTCCGCCGGAACCCTAGCCTGATCCCCACATCACGCTGATGCGTGCTTTGGCAGTATTCCCCTTTCTCCTGGCCACGCCGCGCATGAATTTCACTTTCCTCAAGCCGCTGCTGCTCACCGCCACCCTGGTCATGCCGCTGGCCCAGGCGCAGCAGGCTGAGCCTGCGGCACCCGCTGCCGCGCCCCAGGTGCTGCCTGCGCTGGAATGGAATCCGCCGGCGCTGGAGCCTTTCGTGGCCACCTACCAGGCCTTCTACAAGGGCAAGGAGGCCGGGGATGCCACCATGCGCGTGGTGCATGGCGATGGCCCGCAATGGCGCGTGGACATGGCCGTACACGGCAAGCGCGGCTTTGCCGGCGTTCTGGGCCTGAACATCGAACAGAGCACGGTGTTCAACAATGAGAACAGCATCTATACCCCGCTCAGCCAGAGCACGGTCAAGAAGGCCCTGTTCATGGGCAAGAAAGTCACCGGGGTCTACAACTGGCAAGCCGGAAGTGCGCAATGGCAGGGCGACCTGAAGAAGGAGCGCCAACAACCCATCCCCTTGCAGCGTGGCGACCAGAGCGCGCTGCTGCTGAACCTGTCGCTGATGCGCGATGCCCGCCCCGGCAGAGCGCTGAGCTACCGTTACGTGGACGTGGGCCGCGTACGCCAGCATGAGTACCGGGTCGCCGACGCCACCGAAACCGTACAGGTAGGCGATCTCAGCTACGACGCGCTGCGTGTGTACCGCACCAACGGCGGCAATGACGAGACGATCCTGTGGATCGCCAACGGTGTACCCACCCCGGTACGCATCCTGCAACGCAAAGATGGCCAGGACGACATCGACCTGCGCCTGGTTGAATATCAAGGAGCCTGAGCATGAAGCACCTCCCCCGCCCCCTGCGCATCGTCGCTGCTGCCGCCCTGGCGATGAGCAGCCTGCCCGCCCTGGCCATGGCTCCGTTCACCGCGAACTACCAAGCCAGCTACATGGGCATGCAGGCCAACGGTGTGATGAGCGTGGCTGCCGAAGGCGACAACCGCTGGCGTTACAGCCTGCAGATCAAGAACCCGATGGCCGACCTCAGCCAGAGCACCGTGTTCGACGAACACGCTGGCAAGCTGCGTCCGCTCACCAGCCATGACCGCTCGGTGCTGCTGATCAAGCGCAAGCAGGTGGATGCGCGTTACGACTGGAACAGCAACCAGGCCACCTGGACCGGCGATGTGAAGGAAGATCGGCGCGGTCCGATCCGCCTGCAAAACGGCGACATGGATGCCCTGCTGATCAATCTGGCCATTGCCCGCGACCTGGCTGCTGGCCGCCCGCTGACCTACCGCATGGTCGACGATGGCCGCATCAAGTCGATGACCTACCGCGTGATCGGCAAGGAGAACGTGACCGTCGATGGGCAGAGCAAGGAAGCCACCAAGGTGTCGCGCGTGGATGGCGACAAGGAACAGATCGCCTGGATCGTTCCGGGCATGCCCGTGCCAGCTCGCCTGCTGCAGCGTGAAAATGGCCAGAACGCGCTGGACCTGACCATCAAGTCGATCAACTGATCCAGCCCGATCCACAAAACGCCCAGCTCGACAGCTGGGCGTTTTGCATTGACGCTGCGGCAACAGGCAAGCGATGCAGCCTGTCGCGCTGAAGCCTCCTATTCGGAGGCTTCTTTCTTGAAGACAGTGCGGCAGTCACGGCGGAACTCCTCACCGCTGCTGCGCCAGATGAAACTGCGGCAATGGCGGCTGCCTTCTTCGCTGTCTTTCACCTGCACCGCATAGAAGGCCTGCAGGAACTCGTCGCGACTGACCTGGCCATCGCCATTCCAGTCCATTTGTTCCTTCTCCACGCCCTGGGTGATGGCCACGCCGCTGTACCAACCCCAGCCCAGCCAGGCCAGTGCCAGCACGACCAACGCCAGCAAGGCCTTGCGACGCGGCGTGAAGCGGCCGCGCAGGATCATGCGACCCGCCGGACGATGGCGCCCAGTGCGCTGAGCTTTTCTTCGATGTTCTCGTAGCCGCGATCCAGGTGGTAGATGCGGTCGATGCTGGTGTCGCCCTCTGCCACCAGACCGGCCAGGATCAGGCAGGCCGAAGCACGCAGATCGGTCGCCATCACCGGCGCACCGCTGAGCTTGTCGGTACCGCGCACGATCGCGGTATTGCCCTCGATCTGGATGTCCGCACCCAGGCGCAGCAGCTCGTTGACGTGCATGAAACGGTTTTCGAAGATGGTTTCCTTGATCACGCCGACACCTTCAGCCACGCAGTTCAACGCCATGAACTGGGCCTGCATGTCCGTGGGGAATGCCGGGTGCGGCGCGGTGGTGATGTTCACCGCCTTGGGCCGCTTGCCGTGCATGTCCAGGGTGATGGTGTCGTCGGTGGTGCCGATTTCGGCGCCGGCCTCGACCAGCTTCTGCAGCACCGCGTCCATCGTGTCCGGGCGCACGTTGCGGGCAATGATGCGACCGCCGGTCATCGCCGCGGCAACCAGGAACGTACCGGTCTCGATGCGGTCAGGCAGCACCGCATGACGGCCACCGTGCAGGCGCTCCACGCCTTCGATCACCAGCCGCGCCGTACCAATGCCCTCGATCTTCGCACCGAGTGCGATCAGGCAATGCGCCAGATCGGCCACTTCCGGCTCCATCGCCGCGTTTTCCAGCACCGTGGTGCCTTCGGCCAGCGCCGCTGCCATCAGCACGTTCTCGGTGCCGGTGACACTGACCATGTCGAAGGTGTAACGGCCGCCCTTCAGGCGCCCATCCACATGCGCCTTGATGAAGCCGTTCTCGACCGTGATGTGGGCACCCAGCGCCTGCAGGCCCTTGATGTGCTGGTCCACCGGCCGTGAACCGATCGCGCAGCCACCGGGCAGCGACACTTCAGCCTTGCCGAACTTGGCCAGCAACGGCCCCAGCACCAGCACCGAGGCGCGCATGGTCTTGACCAGCTCATACGGCGCGACATGCTGGTCGACCGTACGCGGGTCCACCACCACGGCACTGCCGCGCGACAAGGTGCCCTGGTCGATGGTGACCTTGGCACCCAGCTCGCCGAGCAGCTTCACGGTGGTGATCACGTCGTGCAGATGCGGCACGTTGGTGATTTCCACCGGCGCATCTGCCAGCAGGGTTGCACAGAGGATGGGCAGGACGGCGTTCTTGGCGCCGGAGATATGGACCTCACCGTTGAGCGTGTTGCCGCCGGTAACTACGATTTTTGCCATGAATGAAAGCCGCTAGAAGTTGAGTGGGGCGGTCCGGCTCAGCCGGCCTCGCCTGGGGTAAGGGTTCTCAGGGCCAGCGCGTGGATCGCGCCCCCCATCAGCTCGCCCAGCGTCGCATACACCATGCGGTGGCGGGCCAGGGGCAGCTTGCCGGCAAATGCTTCGCAGACCACCGTGGCCTCGAAATGCACGCCGTCTTCACCCTGCACGTCGGCGCGGGCTCCCGGCAAGCCGGTTTCGATGAGGTTACGGATGGTCTCGGCGTCCAAGGCGCTTTCCTAATAAAATGGCTGTCCATTCTACTCTCCCCGGTGGCGTCCGCATGGCTGCTTCCCCGCTTTCCCTGGACATGCTGCAGGACACCGATCTGGTGACCAGCGGCCGTCGGGTGTTCGAGATCGAGCGCGATGAGCTGGACCGCGTTGGCGGCCGCATCGGCGACGATTTCGCCCGCGCCTGCCGCCTGATCCTGGGCTCGCGCGGCCGCGTGGTGACCACCGGCATGGGCAAATCGGGGCATATCGCCCGCAAGATCGCCGCCACCCTTGCCTCCACCGGCACGCCGTCGTTCTACGTGCATCCGGGTGAAGCCGGGCATGGCGACCTGGGCATGATCACCGAGGATGATGTGGTACTGGCACTGTCCTATTCGGGCGAATCGGACGAGGTATTGATGTTGCTGCCGGTGCTCAAGCGCCAGGGCAACGCCTTGATCTCGATGACCGGCAAGCCGCAATCCAGCCTGGCCCGTGCAGCGGAAGTGCACCTGGACGTCAACGTCGACCATGAAGCCTGCCCGTTGGCGCTGGCCCCCACCTCCAGCACCACCGCCTCGTTGGCGATGGGCGATGCGCTGGCGGTGGCCCTGCTCGACGCCCGCGGCTTCACCGCCGATGATTTCGCCCGTTCCCACCCGGCCGGCAGCCTGGGCCGACGCCTGCTGCTGCACATCACCGACGTGATGCATGGCGGCGACGAACTGCCCAGCGTGCGTGAAGACGCCAGCCTGAGCCAGGCCTTGATGGAGATGAGCCGCAAACGCCTGGGAATGACCGCGGTGGTTGACGCCGGCGGCCGTCTGGTGGGGTTGTTCACCGATGGTGACCTGCGCCGCGCCCTGGATACGGACATCGATGTGCGGGCAGCCGGCATCGCCCAGGTGATGACCCGCAACCCGCGCACGATCAGCGCCGACCAGTTGGCGGTGGAAGCCGCACGCCTGATGGAAAAGCACAAAATCACCGGTTTGATCGTTGTGGACGGGGCCAATCGACCGGTCGGCGCCCTGAACATTCATGACCTGTTGCGGGCAAAAGTGGTTTAAACCCCGCACAATGACCCGTTCCGGGACCCTTCCCGGCCAGCCGCAACGGACCGCCTCCAGATGCCCTATACCCCGCTCGACAAGTTCCCTCCAACGTTGCACGCCAAGGCCGCCGGCATCCGTCTGGCCTGTTTTGACGTGGATGGCACGCTGACCGATGGCCGCCTTTACTACGACCACGCCGGCAACGAGAGCAAGGCCTACTACGTGCAGGACGGCCTGGGCCTGAAGCTGTTGCAGCAGCACGGCATCCATCCGGTGTTGATCACTGCCCGCAACAGCCTGTCGGCACAGAAGCGCGGCGCCGACCTGGGCATCGACACCCAGATCGCGGTGGGCGACAAGCTGGCCAGCGTGCGCGCACTGTGCGAGCAACATGGGATCGGCCTGGACCAGGTTGCCTTCCTCGGTGATGACCTGCCCGACCTGGCCCCGCTGAGCGCGGTGGGCCTGGCCGTGGCCCCGGCAGATGCCCACCCCTGGATCGCCGAACGCGTGCATTGGCTGACCGCCAGCAAGGGCGGGCGTGGTGCCGCGCGCGAATTGTGCGACGTGCTGCTGGCCGCGCAAGGCAAGCTGGACGCAGTCCTGGCGAGGTACAGCGCATGAGTTGGCGTACCGTCATCGGCGTGGCCTTGCTGATCGCCGCACTGGCCAGTGGCTGGTCGGCCTGGCGCAACCGTGCCAACGTTGTGCCGACTGCCGCCGAACAGGGGCGTTCGGACTATGTGTTGGGCGATTTTGAAATCATCACCCTCGGCAAGGACGGCAAGGAATCGATGACCCTGCGCGCACCGTCGATGGAACGCAGCCGGGTGGACGAAACCTCCACCATCACCAAGCCGCTGTTCCTGCTGCCCGACGAGGCCGGCAACCATTGGCGGCTGCGTGCCGATACCGGCTGGGTAAGTGCCAAGGGCGAAGAAGTACGCCTGCGCGGCAATGTCGCCGGTGACAGCCCGACCGATGGCAAGACCCCGCCTACCACCTTCCGCACCGCCGCGCTGGACGTGCTGCCCAAGCAGGACATCGCCCGCACCGACGGCCAGGTCACCATGACCCGCCCCGGCCTGGTCCAATCCGGCGTTGGTTTCCAGACCAACCTCAAGAACAAGCAGTACTCTCTCCTTTCCCAGGTCAAGACCCGCTATGAACCCAATGCTGCCCGCTAAGCTCGCGTCGATCACCCTGCTCGCCGCCCTGCTCGCACCTGGCCTGGCATGGTCCAAGGCATCGGACCGCAACCAGCCGATGACCATCGACTCCAATCACAACGACTGCGATTTCAGCGACAACGGCAAGTGCCAGTTCCGCGGCGACGTGGTGATCACCCAGGGTTCGCTGGAAATCCATGCCGACAGCGCCGACGTCATCCAGCGCGGTGGCGAAACCGAGCGCGTGATCCTCAGCGGCAAGCAGGCACGCCTGAAGCAGCAGATGGACGACAACACATGGATGAACGCCCGCGCCGACAACATGGATTACAACGTCAACAGCGAAGTGATCATCCTGTCCGGCAACTACAACGTTGAATCCGAGCGCGGCACCAATGCCGGCCAGCGCATGGTCTACAACACCCGCACCGGCGCCATGCAGAGCGGCGGCGACGGTACCCGCGTGCGTACCGTGATCCAACCCAAGAACAAGGCGCCTGCAGCGTCGGGAGACAAGAAGTAATGCTCGTCGCCCAAGGCCTGCGCAAGCGCTACAAGAACCGCGAAGTCGTCAAGGACTTCGGCCTGACCCTGGAGGCCGGTGAAGTGGTGGGCCTGCTCGGCCCCAACGGTGCCGGCAAGACCACCTGCTTCTACATGATCGTCGGCCTGGTGGCCGCCGATGCCGGCAGCATCGTGCTCGATGGCCAGGACATCACCGCCGACGCCATGTACACCCGCGCCAAGCTCGGCGTGGGCTACCTGCCGCAGGAACCCTCGGTGTTCCGCAAGCTCAGCGTGGCGGACAACATCCGCCTGGTGCTGGAACTGCGCGAAGACCTGAATGCGGAAGGCCGCGAACGCGAACTGGCCTCGCTGCTGGAAGAACTGCAGATCACCCACGTTGCCGACCAGGCCGGCGCCAGCCTGTCCGGTGGTGAGCGTCGGCGTTGCGAAATCGCCCGTGCACTGGCGGCAAAGCCGCGCCTGATCCTGCTGGACGAACCCTTCGCCGGCGTTGACCCGATTTCGGTCGGTGAGATCCAGCGCATCGTGACCCACCTCAAGCAACGCGGCATCGGCGTCCTGATCACCGATCACAACGTGCGCGAGACCTTGGGAATCTGCGACCGGGCGTATATCCTCGCTGAAGGCATGGTTCTTGCGCAGGGAGCGCCGGAACAACTGCTGGCCAATTCCGACGTTCGTCGCGTCTACCTGGGGGACGCTTTCACCCTCTGAGTCCGACGACGGGGCGGCATTGGCTTCCCCTTCCCGGACGGAACAGGCATGAAGGCTCGGCTGCAGACATCGATGGGGCAGAACCTGGTCATGACGCCGCAGTTGCGTCAGGCCATCCGCCTCCTGCAGATGTCCACCACCGAACTTGAGCTGGAGCTGGTCGAAGCGGTGGAAACCAATCCGCTGCTGGAATGGGCAGAGAACGATGGCGGCGAAGACGACGGCCCCGCCAGCGCCAGCAACGACGACAGCCCCGCCGATCCGGCCCAGGGCGACATCAATTCCGACAGCGAAGACTGGGATGGTGTCCAGGAAGGCGTCGATGAAGACTGGTCCAGCGCGCGCAGCGGCTCGTTCGACGACGAGGACGGCAACGATCGCGAACAGGCCGCCGAAGCCGACACGTTGGCCGATCACCTGCTGTGGCAGCTGCATCTATCCCACCTGAGTGCCCGCGACCGCGCCATCGGCGTAGCCTTGATCGATGCGCTGGATGAAGACGGTTACCTGCGCGAGCCCTTGTCGGCCATCAGCGAGACCCTGCGTCCTGAAATCAACGCGGGCGAGGACGAGATCATCGCCGTGCTGCGGCAGGTCCAGCGGTTCGACCCGGCAGGCGTTGGGGCCCGCTCGCTGGGCGAGTGCCTGGCCCTGCAATTGGATACCCTGCCCTGCGATACACCCGGCATGGCCTTGGCCAGACGGATCGCCGAGGGCCCGCTTGAACGGCTGCCGCGCGCCGGTATTGCCGGCATCGCGCAGGAACTGAAGCAAGCCGTGCCCGCTGTGGAAGAGGCCGTGCAGCTGCTGCGCTCACTGGACCCCCGCCCCGGCAAGCAGCTGGGCGAACTGTCCTCGGACAACTACGTGGTGCCCGATTGCGTGATCTGGCGCCAGCGCGGCGTGTGGCGCTGCGCGCTGGCAGGCCATGCCGGCCCCAGGGTGGTGATCAACCGCGGCTACGAACAACTGATCCGCCGCTGCGGCGATGCCGATGCCAGCTATCTGCGCGCCCAGCTTCAAGAGGCGCGCTGGTTGCTCAAAAGCCTTGAGGCGCGTGGGGAAACCCTGCTGCGCGTGGTCAACAGCCTGCTGCAGCACCAGGCCGGCTTTCTTGAATTCGGCGAGCAGGCGCTGCGTCCGCTAACGCTGCGTGAAATCGCCGGCGAGCTGGAATTGCACGAATCGACGATTTCCCGTGCCATTGCCCGCAAATACGTGCGCACCCCGCGCGGCACGCTGCCTTTGCGCGCGTTCTTTGCCTCGGGCATCGACACCGAAGGCGGCGGCGAGGCCTCCAGTACCGCCATCCAGTCGATGATCCGCAACCTGATCGACGCGGAGAACCCGCGCAAGCCGCTTTCTGACGCCAAGCTTGCCGAGATGCTCAAAACCAGTGGCATACCGGTAGCGCGACGCACCGTGGCGAAGTATCGTGAAGCCATGAACATCTCTGCCTCCCACGAACGCGTACGTATTGCTTGAAGCTTCGCAGGGTGGGCAAGGGGTTCATGACGGCAACCCGAACCACAGGAGGAATCCGATGCGTATCGAGACGTATGGCCAGCAAGTTGAAGTCACGCCCGCCTTGAAGGAGTACGTGGAAACAAAGCTGGAAAGATTGGGCCGCCACTTTGACCAGCACTGCGAAGTGCGGGTGCAGTTGTCCACACGCAAACCCGACTATCTGGTCGTGGCCACGGTGAACCTCCCCGGCCGCACCCTGCATGCAGACGCCGCCGAGCCCACCATGTATGCGGCCATCGACGTCCTGGCCGACAAGCTTGACCGCCTGGTCATCAAGCACAAGGAAAAGAATCTTCCCCATGCTTCGCATGCTCTGCGCGACAATGGCGCCTAGCCGCCATCATCCGCACCCCACATGCCGTTGACCGACCTCATGGCGGCCGTCAGTACCCAGGTACTTTCGGCCGCCGACCGTGACAGCACCCTGCTCGCCGCATCCCGTCTGCTCGCCTGCCGCGAAGCCGGGGCCGACAGCCTCTTTGAAAGCCTGCGCGAACGCGAACGCGTGGGCAGCACCGCCATCGGCCATGGCATCGCCATCCCGCATGGCCGCTCCGCCACCTTGCAGCAACCGCGTGGCGCCCTGTTGCGCCTGCAGCAGCCGGTGGACTTCGGCACCGACGAACCGGTGGACCTGGTATTTGCCATGGCTGTCCCCGAGCACTACACGCACCAACACCTGATGCTGTTGTCGGAATTGGCGGAGATGTTCTCCGACCCCGGTATCCGCCAGGCATTGCGCGACGCACCGGATGCCGACGCCCTGCAACACATCTTCTCCAACCCGCAACAGGCCCGCAGCGGATGAATACCAGCATCACGGCGCAGGAACTCTTCGATCAGCAACGCGAAAAGCTGGAGCTGCGCTGGGTCGCCGGCCAACGCGGTGCGCAACGCGAGCTGGAGGCCGGCAATACGGTCTCACGGCGGCCGTCACTGGCCGGCTACCTCAACACCATCTACCCCAACAAGGTGCAGATCCTCGGCACCGAGGAGCTGACCTGGCTGGACTCGCTGGAGTCACGGCAGCGTTGGGAAGTGATCGAACGCATCATCCAGGCACGGCCGCTGGCGCTGGTGATCACCAAGAGCCATGGCTGCCCGGAAGACCTGCGCGCCGCTGCCGACGAGTCGCAGACGCCGCTGTGGGTCTCCCCCCGCCGCGGCCATGAACTGCTCAACCATCTCAGCTACCACCTTGCACGCACCCTTGCACCACGCGTGATCCTGCATGGTGTGTTCATGGAGATCTATTCCATCGGCGTGCTGATCACCGGCGAAGCCGGTTCGGGCAAGAGCGAACTGGCGCTGGAACTGCTCTCGCGCGGGCACCGCCTGGTGGCCGATGACGCACCGGAATTCACCCAGATCGCACCGGACGTACTGGATGGCACCTGCCCCGAGCTGCTGCAGGACCTGCTGGAAGTCCGCGGGCTCGGCGTGCTGAATGTCCGACAGATGTTTGGTGATACTTCTGTAAAGAAGAACAAGTATCTTCGCCTGATCGTCCACCTGACCAAGCCGATGACCGAGCCCAGCAGCTATGGTTACGAGCGCCTGACCGGCGACTCGGGCAAGCGCCACGTGCTAGACCTGGACGTGCCGTTGATTACCCTGCCAGTCATGCCGGGGCGCAACCTGGCGGTACTCACCGAGGCCGCCACGCGCCTGCATATCCTGCGCACCAAGGGCATCGATCCTGCGGCGATGTTCATCGCCCGCCATAGCAACCTGTTGGAGCAACGCAGCCAATGAACACCCCGTTGTCGCCGGTCCTGGTCATCGTCAGCGGCCTGTCCGGTTCGGGTAAATCGGTCGCGCTGAAGACCTTCGAAGACCTGGACTATTACTGCTCGGACAACATCCCGGTGAACCTGTTGCCGGACTTCGTGCGCAACGTGCTTGGGCAACGCGACGAAGGTGCGCCGCGCCGTTTGGCGGTGGGCATCGACGTGCGTGGCCGCAACGACCTCAGCCAGCTCGGGCAATGGCGCAAGATCGCCAACGATTACGGCATCGACGCCCACCTGCTGTTCTTCGAGGCCGATGACGACACCCTGCTGGCCCGCTACGCCGACACGCGCCGGCGTCACCCACTGAGCCAGCTGGGCCTGTCCCTTCCCGAGGCGATTGCCCACGAGCGCAAGCTGACCGCGCCGTTGCGCAACGAAGCCGATGCCGTCATCGACACCACCCGGCTCAACGTGCACCAGCTGCGCCGCAGGGTGATCACCGAATTCGCATTGGCGCAGCAGGGCAAGCTGTCGCTGTTGTTCGAATCCTTCGCCTACAAGCGCGGCGTACCGGCCGAGGCTGACTTCGTCTTCGACGCACGGGTGTTGCCCAATCCGCACTGGGACCCCGAGCTGCGCTCGCTGACCGGTCGCGACCGAGAAGTGCGCGAATATCTGGATACCCAGCCCGAAGTCATACGCTATGTGGCCCAGCTGCAGGATCTGCTGGATACCTGGTTGCCCAAGCTCGGCAGCGAAACCCGCAGCTACGTGACCATCGCCTTCGGCTGCACCGGCGGCAAGCACCGCTCGGTCTACCTCGCCGAACGGCTGGCCCGGCATGCCCGGGAAACCGGCTGGCAGGACGTGGCCACCTTCCATCGGGAACAGGACTGAGCCCCAGCTGCCCGGCGCAGATACCCCCGTGCTGAATGGCACACTGAAGACAGATTTCAGCGCTATCGCGGACTTGCCCTGACCTGTTAACGTTCAGTAATGACCTGCGGCATTCTCCTTGTAACTCACCCTGGTGTCGGCACTTCCCTACTGGAAGTGGCGACAACCTTGTTGCGGCAATTGCCACTGAAAGCCGAGGCGTTCGAAGTTCCGTTCGACGCCGATCTGGACGCGTTGCTGCCAGCGGCTTCGGCGGCAATGCGCAGGGTGGAAGGCGACGAAGGGGTGCTGGTGCTGACCGACCTGTACGGTGCCAGCCCCAGCAACCTGGCGGGCCGCCTGGCACGCTTGGGCACCCCGGTGCGACGCGTGTCGGCACTGAACCTGCCGATGCTGCTGCGGGTAATGAACTATCCGGAACAGGGACTGGACCAACTGCCCGCCACTGCGGCGGCGGGCGCCCGCAATGGAGTCATCACTGACGATGCTTGAACAAGAACTCATAGTTTCCAACCGGCTGGGCCTGCATGCCCGCGCCACCGCCAAGCTGGTGCAGGTGCTGTCCGGCTTCCGCGCCAACGCCACGCTGCTGGCCAAGGGCCGCGAAGTCAACGCCAAGAGCATTATGGGCGTGATGCTGCTGGCCGCTGCCCAGGGCACGCCGGTGACGGTGCGCGTGGACGGCGAAGACGAGGCCGCCGCACTGGAAGCCGTCACCGCCCTGTTCGAGCGCCGCTTCGACGAGGACAACTGATGCCGGTCGCCGCCCTGCCCCCTGATCACTCCCTCCGGGAGCACCAGCCGTGACGCGGCTGCAGGGGCTGGCGGCATCACGCGGTACCGCCTTGGGCCGCGCCCGCGTACGCCTGCCGCATGTGCAGGATGTGGGCGAAAAACGTATTGCCGCCGCGGCGGTGGAACAGGAGCTGGAACGCCTGCACCGCGCCACCGACGCCGCTCGCGCGGAAATGCGCGAGCTGCGCACGCGCCTGCAGGGCGCACTGCCGGCAGAAGTGGGCGAGTTCCTCGACCTGCACGCCATGCTGCTGGACGACCCGGAACTGCTCAGCGCGCTGGACGAACTGGTCCGCAGCAAGCGCTACAGCGCCAGCCATGCCCTGCGCGTACAGCGTGACCGCCTTGCCCAGGTGTTCGAGGGCATGGAGGACGCGTACCTGAAGAGCCGCTTGGATGACCTTGACCATGTCATCGGCCGCATCCATTCCTTCCTGCACAAGCGCACCACCACGGTGAAGGGACTGGCCGGGGAAATCCTTGTCTGCGAGAACGTGGCCCCGTCCGAACTGGCGCAACTGCAGTCGCAGGGCGTGGTCGGCATCATCAGCAGTGCAGGCAGCGTGCTTTCGCACAGCGCCATCCTGGCACGCAGCCTGCACATGCCCTTGGTGGTGGGCGCCAGCGCCGTGCTGCAGAAGGTCAGCGATGGCGATGTCCTGATCGTCGATGGCGCCAGCGGCGAGATCGTGCTGGACCCGGGCCCGGCCGACCTGCGCCAGTACCGCGCGCGCCAGCGTGAACTGGCACGCGAGCAGCGCGAGCTGGGCCGCCTGCGCGGCAAGCCCACCCGCACTGTCGACGGGGTTGAGATCACGCTGCTGGCCAATGCCGAGTCCGCCGAGGATGTACTGCAGGCGCATGCCCTGGGCGCACGCGGGCTCGGCCTGTACCGCACCGAATTCCTGTTCCTGCAGCGCAACCAGCTGCCGAACGAAGACGAGCAGTTCCGCATCTACCGCGACACCGTGCTGGGCATGAGCGGGCGCCCGGTCACCATTCGCACCCTGGACCTGGGCGCGGACAAGGCCGACCGCACCGGATTGGTGATGGGCAGCGAGGAAAACCCGGCGCTGGGCCTGCGTGGCGTGCGCCTCTCACTGGCCAAGCCCAAGGTCTCCGATACCCAGCTGCGCGCCATCCTGCGCGCCTCCGGCTATGGGCCGGTACGTATCCTGATCCCGATGCTGACCACCCGCGAGGAAATCATGGCGGTGCGCCGGAGGCTGTCGCGCCTGGCCGCACTGCTGCGCAACGAAGGCCATGAGGTGGCCGACAACATCCAGGTCGGGGCGATGATCGAAGTGCCTGCCGCAGCCTTTGCGCTGGACACGTTCATCGACCAGGTCGACTTCCTGTCGATCGGCACCAATGACCTGGTGCAGTACCTGCTGGCCGCCGATCGCAACAACGAAGCCGTCTCCGACCTGTATTCCCCCTTGCACCCGGCGGTGCTGCGCCTGCTGGCCCACGTCATCGACACCGCCCAGCGCAACGAGACGCCGGTGGCCGTATGCGGCGAGATCGCCGGCGATGCCCGCATGACCGCGATGTTGCTGGCGTTGGGCCTGACCGAGTTCAGCCTGCACCCTGGCACCTTGCTGGAAGTGCGCCGTGCAATCCGTGCATTGGACCTGGGCACACTGCGCAGCCAGGCTGCACAACTGTTGGCCGCACGCGACCGCCGCGGCATCGAACGCTGGATAGCAGGCACCGCGCTGGACTGATGCGCAAAAAGCGTGTGCAAAGCATGTACCTTGCACGCGATAATGACGGGCTCAACACCGCCGCTGGTGCATGCTGCCCCGGTTAGCGGCCATCACACACCCGGGAGCTGCGCATGGCCGAAGCCGTACGCCACGACAAGACCGCACGCCAGCTGCGACTGCTTTCCGATGCGCTTGATAGTGGCCGGCTCGGGCCGGTACGTCGTCTCGTCAACACCTTGTCGCCTGCCGAGATCGGCAACCTGCTCGAATCGCTGCCGCCGGGCAAGCGCGAGGTGGTGTGGGGGCTGGTCGACGCCGAGGACGATGGCGAGGTGTTGGTGCATGTCGGCGACGACGTGCGCGAAAGCCTGCTGGCGGACATGGACCCGGACGAAATCATCGCCGCGGTCGAAGACCTGGACATCGATGACCTTGCGGACCTGGTGGAAGACCTGCCGGACACCGTCATCGACGAAGTCCTCAAGTCGATGGACCGCGAAAACCGCGAGCGTCTGGAACAGGTCCTGTCCTACCCGGAAGACACCGCCGGCCGCCTGATGAACCCGGACGTGGTCACCGTGCGCGCCGACGTCAACGTCGACGTGGTGCTGCGTTACCTGCGCCTGCGCGGCGAGCTGCCCGACCACACCGATCACCTGTTCGTGGTCAGTCGCCGCCACCAGTACCTGGGCCGGTTGTCACTGGCCTCGCTGGTCACCCACGAAGACACCACCCCGATCAACCGCCTGATCGACGACGAACAACCGGCCATCGACGTGGGCGAAAGCGCCGACGAAGTGGCCCGCCAATTCTCCGACCATGACTGGGTATCCGCCCCGGTGGTGGACGACAACAACATCCTGATCGGCCGTATCACCATCGATGACGTGGTCGATATCATCCGCGGCCAGGCCGAGCACCAGGTACTGGGCGCCGCCGGTCTGGATGAGGACGAGGACCTGTTCAGTCCGGTCTGGCGCGCGATGCGGCGCCGCTTGATGTGGCTGTCGATCAACCTGTGCACTGCCTTCCTCGCCTCCAGCGTGGTCGGCCACTTCGAAGGCACCATCGACAAGCTGGTGGCATTGGCGGTGTTGATGCCGATCGTCGCCGGGCTGGGCGGCAACGCCGGCACCCAGGTGCTGGCGCTGATGATCCGCGGCCTGGCCCTGGGCCAGGTGGGTGCCTCCAACGCCCGCACCTTGCTCTGGAAAGAGCTGCGGGTGGCCCTGCTCAACGGCCTGTTCCTCGGTACGGTATTGGGCCTGATCGTGCTGGCCTGGTTCCACATGCCGGGGCTATCGCTGGTGATCGCCGTCGCACTGACCTTCAATCTCCTGTTCGCTGCTTCGGCCGGCGTACTGGTGCCGCTGACCTTGAAGCGCTTCGGTTTCGATCCCGCCTTGGCCAGTGGCATCTTCCTGACCGCAGTGACCGACTCGATGGGCTTCTTCACCTTCCTCGGCCTGGCCACGCTGGTGCTGTTGCACTGATCGCAGGCGCTGCGCAACCGTAGCCCCGGGCGCGCTGACGCTTGCCGGGGCTACACTTCAATGCCTCTTTCCAGGCTTGCCCATGACCATCACTGTCAACGATTACTACCAACCCGGCTGGCGCGACGACGTGCACAACTGCCCCGCCTGCGAATGGAAGGGTAACTCCCGGCAGATGGAGATGGAGCTGCACGACGAGCAGACCGAATACAGCTGCCCGCAGTGCGAGTTTCCGGTACTGGTCGTGCAGCATCCGGACCTGGCCCAGGTGCAGGCAGCGGCTGCTGCCGGCAACGAGCAGGCGCAGCAGCAACTGGCCATCCTGGCGATGGCGCCCCGCGACTGACCGGCCCCCTACCGATCCGCGAAAACTCCGGCTAGGCTGGCTGCAACGCCGCTACGCAAGGATTCGCATGCGCCATCTGCTGTGGTTTGCGTTCGCCCTGCCCTTCACGCCCGCAATCGCACAGGACGCCCCTGATCCGATTCAGCTGACCACGTCGCAGATCTACTCCGAACCCGGCGAGCCAGCCCTGGGCAAGGAACTGCGTAGCGTCGTGGACGAAGCCAACGCGCTCAGCCTCAAGGGCGAGCACGACCAGGCCAAGGCGCTGATGCTTGATGCCGCCCGCCAGTGCGACCAGTACCGGGCCGCCCCGGGGCGGCGTTCGCTGAGCTTCCGCACCCAACGCCAGTACGAGTTGTATCTGCGCGACCATGGCGATGGCCAACCGATTGATTGGCTGGATACGTCCTGCGCCAATGTCTACATTCGGTTGGGCTATATCGCGGTGGAACTACGCGACGCGGCGCAGGCGCTGCGCTGGCTGGACAGGGCCCATGAGACCGCACCTTATGAGCCTGAAGCACTGACCGAACGCGGCGTCGCGCTCAACATGATGCGGGACTGGGCGGGGGCACTGGATAGCTACCAGCGCGCGCTGGTCTTGACCCGCACGCATCCGGAAGCCGCCTATGCGCAGGCGCTCGCGCTGCGTGGTACTGGCTATGCGTTGATCGAGTTGGGCGATCTGGCAGCAGCCCAAAGCGCCTATGAGGATTCATTGAAGCTGGAGCCCGGCAACAAGGTGGCCAACAACGAGCTGACCTATATCAAGCAGTTGCGGGAGCGTGAAGCGAAGCCTTGAGTGGCCGTTGGTGAAGGGCTGGCTGGGCTTGCGTTTTCCTTGGGCGCTTGCCGAGCATGGCTCGGCACTACACAGGTAGACCTTTGTAGCCCGGGTAAGCGCAGCGCACCCGGGGCTTGTCGCGGGTGCGCGCAATATCGGCTCCGGGCGATCCTTGCCGAGCATGGCTCGGCACTACAGGCAGACCGTTGTAGCCCGGGTAAGCGAAGCGCACCCGGGGCTTGTCGCGGGTGCGCGCAGTATCGGCTCCGGACAATCCTTGCCGAGCATGGCTCGGCACTACAGGCAGACCGTTGTAGCCCGGGTAAGCGCAGCGCACCCGGGGCTTGTCGCCGGTGCGCGCAATATCGGCTCCGGGCGATCCTTGCCGAGCATGGCTCGGCACTACAGGCACACCGTTGTAGCCCGGGTAAGCGAAGCGCACCCGGGGCTTGTCGCGGGTGCGCGCAATATCGGCTCCGGGCGATCCTTGCCGAGCATGGCTCGGCACTACAGGCACACCGTTGTAGCCCGGGTAAGCGCAGCGCACCCGGGGCCTTGGACGCTGCTCAGCCCAGCAGGGTTTCCAGCACCGCCATGCGTACGGCAACGCCGTTGGCGACCTGGCGCAGCACCCAGGACTGCGGGCCATCGGCTACTTCGTCAGTGACTTCCACGCCGCGGTTGATCGGGCCCGGGTGCAGCACGGCCGCATCCTTGGCAGCACGTTTCAGGCGCTCGCTGGTGAGGCCGTAATCGGCGTGGTACTGCTCCAGCGACGGCACCAGCCCTTCTTCCATGCGCTCGCGCTGCAAGCGCAGCATCATCAGCGCATCGGCGCCTTCCAGCATGGCGTCGAAATCCTCGCCAACCACGCAGCCCTTGATGATGTCGTCGTCGGGCAGCAGTGACTGCGGGCCGCAGACGCGGATTTCGCCCACGCCCAGCGTGCGCATCGCCAGCAGGTCGGTGCGGGCGACACGCGAATGCTTCACGTCGCCAACGATCACCACCTTCAGCTTGGAAAAGTCCGGGCCCTTGGCCTGGCGCAGGGTCAGCATGTCCAGCAGGCCCTGGGTGGGGTGCGCGCTGCGGCCATCACCTGCGTTGATGAGCGCGGTGCCCTCGCCGGCCGCAGCGGCCAGTTCGGCGACCGCGCCATCGTCCGGGTGGCGGATCACAAAACCACGCACGCCCATCGCTTCCAGGTTCTTCAGCGTGTCGCAGGCGGTCTCGCCCTTGCGGGTGGATGAAGTGGAAGCATCGAAATTCAACACATCCGCGCCCAGCCGCTGCGCGGCCAGCTGGAACGAGCTGCGGGTGCGGGTGGAGGGTTCGAAGAACAAGGTGCACACCGCCGTACCGGCCAGCACGCCGCGCTTGTTGCTGATGCGGCCGACGGCGGCATCACGGATCTGCCCAGCACGGTCCAACAACTGCAGCAGACTCTCACGGGGCAACCCATCCAGGGTCAGCAGGTGGCGCAGGCGTCCTTGGTCATCGAGTTGCGAAGCAGTCATGGCGAGGTCTTCGGGAGTCAGGAAATGGGGGTGGCTTCGTGCGGTGCGGACAACCAACGCTCGATGATGACCGCAGCGGCCACGGCATCGAGATTGGCGGCATCACGACGGCGCTTGCGGCCTTCGGCGCGTTCCACGGCAAAGCGCTGTGCCGCTTCCACCGAGCTGGAGCGCTCGTCGACCAGCAATACCGGCACCTTGTAGCGCTGCTGCAACTGCCTGGCAAAGGCATGCGCGCGCTTGCGGTTGGGCTGGTCGTCGCCTTCCAGGGTGAGCGGATCGCCGACGATCATGCCTTGCGGGCGCCATTCCTTGTGCAGGCGGTCCAGCGCATTCCAGTCAGGGCCATTGCCGTGGACATCGACCACCGCGATGGCGCGTGCGCCGACACCCAGCGAACTGCCAATGGCAACGCCGATCCGGCGCGAGCCAACGTCGAAGCCGAGCACGGTGCTGTCGGTGGAAAGCGTTGCCGGTTCAGGCATGACCGCTGTACCCGGTAAGACGGAACAGATCCACACCGATGCGCGAGGCCGCCAGCTGCCAGCGTTCGTCCAATGGCGTACTGAACAGGACGGCGGCATCGGCGGGTACGGTCAGCCAGCTGTTTTCGGCCAGCTCCTGTTCCATCTGCCCCGCACCCCAGCCGGCGCAGCCCAGCGTGACCAGGGCATTGCGCGGACCTTCACCACGCGCCATCGCCTCAAGGATGTCGCGCGAGGTAGTCAGGAACAGGCCTTCCGCCACCTTCAGACTGGAATCCCAGCCGCGGGCATCGTCATGGATCACGAAGCCACGTTCGGTATGCACGGGGCCACCGTTGAGCACCGGCACCGCGCGCAGGTCGGGATCATCGGTAGCGATGTCCATCTGTGCGAACACATCGCCAAGGGTGAAATCGGAAGCCTGGTTGACCACCACGCCCATTGCGCCGTTGTCATCGTGCTGGCAGATCAGCGCGACGCTGCGCGCGAACAAGGGGTCGACCAGCGATGGCAGGGCCACCAGCAGGTGATTGGCAAGAGGTGGCGACAGCGCAGACATGTCGCCATTCTAACGGCTGCGGCCGTTCACGGCTTGCCCGGTGATAATCGTCCTACTTCTCCCTCGGCGGCCACCATGTCCAGCTACTGTGATTTCGCACCGGGCCACCCGGTCCATGCGCACTACCACGCCAATGAATATGGGTTTCCGCAACGCGAGGAAAACGAGCTGTTCGAACGTCTGCTGCTGGAGATCAACCAGGCCGGGCTGAGCTGGGAAACCATCCTGCGCAAGCGCGAGGGGTTCCGCACCGCCTACAGCGGTTTCGACGTGGACGCGGTGGCCGCCTACGGCGATGCAGATATTGCGCGACTCATGGCCGACGCCGCCATCATCCGCAACCGCCTCAAGGTATTGGCCGCCATTCACAACGCGCAGGTGATCCAGGGCCTGCGCGCCTCGCACGGTGGGTTCGCGCAATGGCTGGATGCGCATCACCCATTGTCCAAGGCCGACTGGGTAAAGCTGTTCAAGAAGACCTTTCGCTTCACTGGCGGCGAGATCACAGGCGAGTTTTTGATGAGCCTGGGTTATCTGCCGGGAGCGCACCGGGAGGATTGCCCGGTGATGGTGCAAATTGCGGCAATTGGGCCAGCCTGGATGGCGCGGTAGGGATTCGGGGTTTCGGGAAAGTCCCGGATGCGGCGCAGCAGCCTATCTGGCCAACAAAGTGCTTGGCGGTCCTGCTGCCTGAGTAAGCGGAGCACATCCGGGATGCAGGGACGTTGCAGATCTTTCAGGCTCTCCAGCCAGAAGCTGTGCGGGCGTGCGCCAACTTGCTGAGAGCCAGAGTTAGAGCCAAAGCCAAAGCACCCCTCCCCGGCCCTCCCCTTCGCTGCGCGAAAGGGAGGGGGAAGAGCGGCTTCCGCCGGGGATTCCGATTGAGCTTGAGCTTGAGCTTGGGCTTGAGCTTGAGCGTGGGCTTGAGCGTGGGCTTGGGCTTGGGCTTGGGCTTGGGCTTGGGCTTGGGCTTGGGCAGGCTCTGCTTGTGCTCTGCTCTGCCCCCTCCCTTTCGCGCAGCGAAGGGGAGGGTTCGGGAGGGGGCTGTTGATCTTGTTCCCGCCTTTCCCCAACCCTCACCCCCCAACAAAAAAAGCCGCCCCGACAAGGAGCGGCTCTTCAAACCTGCGCGTTCACCAGAATCAGCGGACCTCGGCAATCTCCACACCGTCCAAACCCTGCGACAAGGTGCGTGCATCGCCGCCCTGCGACAGCTTGATGCGCAGTCGCACTTCATTCTGCGAGTCGGCGTAACGCAGTGCGTCGTCGTAGCTGATCTCGCCAGCCTGGTACAGGTCGAACAGGCTCTGGTCGAAGGTCTTCATGCCCAGCTGCACCGAATCCTTCATCACTTCCTTGAGCTTGTGCACTTCGCCGTCGCGGATGTAGTCCTGCACCAGCGGCGTGCCCAGCAGGATTTCCATCGCCACGCGGCGGCTCTTGCCATCCGGGGTCGGTACCAGCTGCTGTGCAACCACGCCCTTCAGGTTCAACGACAAGTCCATCAGCAACTGGTTGCGACGGTCTTCCGGGAAGAAGTTGATGATGCGGTCCATCGCCTGGTTGGCGTTGTTGGCATGCAGCGTTGCCAGCACCAGGTGACCGGTCTCGGCGAAGGCGACGGCATGATCCATGCCTTCGCGGGTACGGATTTCGCCGATCATGATCACGTCCGGCGCCTGGCGCAGGGTGTTCTTCAGCGCCGCTTCCCAACTGTCGGTATCGATGCCGACTTCACGCTGGGTGACGATGCAGCCTTCGTGCTTGTGCACGAATTCGATCGGGTCTTCGATCGTGATGATGTGACCGGTGGAGTTCTGGTTGCGGTAGCCGATCATCGCTGCCAGCGAGGTCGACTTACCGGTACCGGTCGCACCGACGAACAGGATGATGCCGCGCTTGGTCATGGCCAGCGTCTTGATCACCGGCGGCAGGCTCAGCTCTTCAACGGTGGGAATGCGCGTCTCGATACGACGCAGCACCATGCCCACCTGGTTGCGCTGGTAGAAGCAGCTGACGCGGAACCGGCCCACGCCGGCCACGCCGATGGCGAAGTTGCATTCGTGGGTCTTTTCAAACTCTTCGCGCTGCGATGGCGTCATCACGTTGAGCACCATGTCGCGGCTTTGCTGCGCGGTCAGCGGGGTCTGCGTGATCGGCGCGATCTTGCCGTTGACCTTCATCGACGGTGCCATGCCGGCGGTGATGAACAGGTCCGACGCCTTCTGGTGCGCCATCAGCTTGAGAAACGAGGTGAAGTCGATAGTGCTCATGGGTGGCTCCCTTGGGGAGACGGGATGGGGCACCCGAGATTGGGGATTCCTCCCACTTCTCGGCTCCTGCATCCCGGCCCCTGCAAATGTCTAATCCCGAATTTCCAATCCCGAATGCCGGCACTTACTCGAACAGACGCTTGTCCTTGGCGTATTCCTTGGCCTGGTTGCGGGTGATCAGGCTGCGCTTGACCAGATCCTGCAGGTTCTGGTCCAGCGTCTGCATGCCCACCGCCTGGCCGGTCTGGATGGACGAGTACATCTGCGCCACCTTGTCTTCGCGGATCAGGTTACGGATGGCCGGCGTGGCAACCATGATCTCGTGCGATGCAATACGGCCACCGCCCACCTTCTTCAGCAGCGCCTGCGAGATGACCGCACGCAGCGACTCGGACAACATCGAGCGCACCATCGGCTTTTCGCCGGCCGGGAACACGTCGATGATACGGTCGATGGTCTTGGCCGCCGAGCTGGTATGCAGGGTGCCGAACACCAAGTGACCGGTTTCCGCCGCGGTCAGCGCCAGGCGGATGGTTTCCAGATCACGCAATTCGCCGACCAGGATGATGTCCGGGTCTTCACGCAGCGCCGAGCGCAGTGCTTCGTTGAAGCCATGCGTGTCACGGTGCACTTCGCGCTGGTTGATCAGGCACTTCTGCGAGGTGTGCACGAATTCGATCGGATCCTCGACGGTGAGGATGTGGCCGTATTCGTTCTTGTTGATGTGGTCGATCATCGCCG